>Ga0207747_1000129_pt1 | contig 90876 bp, 72 predicted proteins | sample HigsolmetaGSP11D_FD_184839 | JGI IMG/M metagenome (GOLD analysis project Ga0207747, IMG submission 184839) | High solid enriched microbial communities from the Joint BioEnergy Institute, USA - SP1-1-D (SPAdes) | ecosystem: Engineered > Bioreactor > SSF (Solid state fermentation) > Aerobic >...
AATACTCATAACGAAGAACTTACCCATACCAGGTATGGAGAAAATATTCTCTACTACGAATGCACCGGTAAGAACCGATGCTGCAATAGGTCCTAAAACGGTAATAACCGGCATGATAGCGTTTCTTACTGCATGCTTCCAAATAATCTTCTTCTGAGAAAGACCTTTGGATTTTGCAGTTTTAATATAATCCTGTCCAAGTACATCAAGCATACTGGTTCTCATTAATCTCGAAATAGTTGCTAGTGAACTAAAACTTAACGCAAAGGAAGGAATTAATTTACTAGACATTGAATCCCATCCTGTAATCGGGAAGAATTTAATACCCGTCGCCTGATATAGCTTTAATCCTAATAGATACTGCAATAAGGAACCGATAACGAAGCTTGGTACGGATACACCAACGATAGCAAAGAACATTGCTAAACTATCCCACTTCGTACCTCTCTTAACCGCAGCTATAATACCAAGTAAAACACCTACGATTGTTGCAAAAATAAGTGATCTCATTCCTAATTCAAATGAATATGGAAATGCTTGTGCTATAATGTCAGTTACAGGACGATTATATTTAATCGATATACCCAAATCCCCTTTAAACGCATTTGATATATACATAATCAACTGCTCTGAAACAGGTTTATCTAAACCATATTTTCTATTGAGTGCTTCCATCGTTGCTTCGGGAATTGCTTTTGCTCCGATAAAGGGGTCACCCGGTAAGGCACGCATCATAAAGAACGTTAGTACCGTTAGGGTAAGTACCGTTAATAACGCATAAAATAATCGCTTCCCAACATATTTAATCACATGCACTCCTCCTTTCTTTTTTCTCTACTTTTTTCTTTCCTATCGGTAGAGACGATTTATACCATACCAGAATTGTTATCCTATATTACTTTTCAAAAGATACCTCAGAAATAGCTATTTCCCCCAACAAAGTAATATAGGATGGCAATTCTAATTAGGTATAAAGTCTCTGTCCGATTTTGCAATTACCTTTCTATTATACAACATAATCTTACAAATGTCCCGAGTTTTTTAATTGAAATTTATGTAATATTTTGTAATTTTTTATCATTTATATCAAATATTTTTAAACAAAAGGGAAGTGCGGGTTGCAGAACAGCCCGCACTAGCCTTTTATCATTGGATTAATTTATTATTGTAAATTATTTTGTAGTTACGTATCTGTAGTTCATATCCTGGAATGCAGTTCTTAATACACCACCAGTAATCTTGCCACTGATTGTGTAATCTCTGTATCTCCAGTAGATAGGGCTGATTGGTAGATCATCCATTAATAATTTCTCAGCATCCATCAATAATCCCATACGTTTAGCTGGATCAAGCTCTGTACGGATCTTATCCAATAAATCATCGTAAGCAGGATTGGAGTAACTTGTATGGTTGTTACCATTACCTGTCTCAAATAAGTCAATGAATGTCATAGGATCGTTGTAGTCAGGACCCCAACCAGCAAATACAACAGAGAAGTCTTTATTTGACATTCTTTCCAATCTGGACTTGAATGGCATGTTCTCAACCTTAAGATCGATACCCAGGTTAACTCTTAACTGCTCCTGAACGAATGCTGCATTTTCAACAGCGGTATCGCTATCGTCAGCAATCATAGTAAGCTCAACATGATCAACACCTAACTCCTCTAAAGCCGTTGCATAGTATTCTTTTGCCTTTTCTACATCAAGTGTTGGAAGTAATGCACCAATTTCTTCGTAGAACTTATCATTTAAACCATTAACAGCAGGTGCAGTAAAGGATACTGCAGGTTTGGAGCTGTTCTTTAAGATAGCTGTTACGAATGCTTGTTTGTCAATAGCATAGGTTAAAGCTTTACGAAGATTCTTATTTGCTAAGTAAGGATCATTTAAATTGTATTCTAAGTAGAATGTAGCACCATCATCATAGGTGTATACAGGATATCCTTCTGTTCTAAGAACTTCTGCCTGCTCACCATTTAAACCGATAATATCAACTTCACCAGCCTTGAAAGCATTGAATGCAGCGTTGGTATCATTGATCATTACCATCGTAATTTTCTCAAGCTGAACTTTATCAGCGTTCCAGTAATCTGGGTTCTTCTCAAGAACGATCTTATTCTCATGTTCCCAAGATGTCATAATGAAAGGACCATTGTATACCATCTTGTCAGCATCTGTACCATAAGTATCACCGAATTGGTTATAAGCCTTCTCATTAACAGGTGCGAATACACCGAATGCTAACTGAGAAAGGAAGTAAGCTGTAGGGTTCTCAAGAGTAACCTCTAATTCATAATCAGAAAGAGCCTTGAAACCTAACTCTTCTTCACCAACCTCGCCATTGTAATATTTCTCACCATTTTTAAATACGAAACCAAAGTATGCATAGTCAGCCGCAAAATCAGGATTTAATAGAGATTTCCAAGCGAATACGAAGTCATGAGCAGTTACAGGTTCACCATTGGACCATTTCATACCTTCACGAAGTTTGAAAGTATAGGTTAAACCATCATCGCTTATTGTCCAATCTTCAGCAACACCAGGAATTACCTCATCATTCTCATCTAACATAACTAAGTTTTCAATCACGTGACGAATCACGGTAAAGGAAGTTGTATCTGTTGTTGTAACAGTAAACATTTCTGGTGGCTCAGATGCGATATTAACTGTAATCTCATTTGCACCAGGTGTTCCAGGATAAGCATCATTAGTAGCAGTGTTATCCCCTGTTTCAGTTTCATTAGTAGTACCGCCATTGTTCGTTGTACCGTTGTCGGTATTGGTGTTTTTACCATTCTCTTTTTTACCGCATGCAGCAAGTAACATTACTGACATGGAAAGAACTAAAAGAATGGAAATCAGTTTCTTTGCTTTCTTCATAACTTTCTCCTCCTTTTTATTTTACAAGCGAATTAAAATTCGTCCTGTTTTTTGCTATATAAAAAGGAAGCACTGATATGTAACTTCCTTTGTATATCTGAATTATGTGTAATATAATATAACAAAAATTATAATAAGTCAATACAATAAAGTAAAAAAATTTTATTGGATTGCAGTGGTAAATTCATTTCCCTTTAAAACTTTAATTTACTATATTATTTCCATTTTCTGTTTATCCACTTTACCTCATCTTTTCTCATGTTATCCCCTCGCATTCCCCAATTATCCTATCATTTTTCACTTGTTAATATTAGAACATATGGTATCACCTATCTTTCAGGACGGTAACGCAAGCACATATTATTTTTTGTATCATATAATATGGGGTAAAGGAGGAAAGCTATGACGAGTCTCTATGATTTTGGTATTTTTGGCGGCGATCTCCGCCAAGTTTACTTGGCAGAATCCCTTCTGCAAAAAGGCTACAAAGTTGCTGTCTATGGACTTGCCGGAACAGTAAACCATGATAATTGCAGCCCCGTATTTACCCTACATGAATTATTTGAAAATAGTGATATACTCATTGGTCCCATACCAATGACCAGGGACCAGGTTACTGTTAACGCAAAAAATGCAACCTCTGATCTGACCATTGCTCATGTAGCTTATCTGTTAAAAAGCCATCATATCCTCATTGGGGGCAATATCCCCGCACCGCTAGTTGAGCTATGTAGTTCAAAGCATATTCGCTATTATGACTTAATGCAGGATGAGAAAGTTGCAATCAAGAATGCGATTGCAACTGCGGAAGGTGCCATTATGGAAGCAATCGCCTCTAGCGATAGCAATCTCCATGACAGCAATTGTCTGGTGCTTGGGTATGGCCGATGCGGAAAGGTTTTGGCACAGAAACTGAAAGGTCTGGATGCACGTGTTACCGTTGCTGCACGGAATCCGGAAGCATTGGCTTATGCAGAAGCTGCCGGTCACGGAACGGTTCTCTTGCAGAATATCAAATGCATCCTACCTTCCTTTACCTATATTTTTAATACAATACCTACCCTTATCCTTGACCAAGACAGCTTAGAACTTGTAGATCCGCAAGTCACCATCATCGATATTGCTTCCGCACCCGGTGGCGTTGATTTTGATTATACAAAAAATCACGGTATTAATGCAAAGCTTTGCCTTGGACTTCCCGGGAAGATTGCCGCGAAAGCATCCGCAAATATACTTGCAACTGAGATTTTAATATATTTAAAAGAAAGAAGTGATTAAATGACCCTGAAAGGTATCCATGTAGGTTTTGCCCTAACCGGTTCATTTTGCACTTATGAAGATGTATTTAGAGAAATGGAAAAACTGGTAATGGAAGGAGCAGATGTTTATCCTATCTTCTCCGACCGAGCAAAGGAAACCGACAGCCGCTTTGGAAAGGCAAAGGAATTCCTTAAGAAAGCAAAAGAAATCACCGGAAATGATCCGGTTACAACGATTGTAGACGCAGAAGGCTTTACTCCGAAAGGAATTCTGGATATTGTTCTTGTAGCTCCATGTACCGGTAACACGATTGCTAAATTGGCCAATGCCATTACCGATTCTCCCGTCCTAATGACTGTGAAAGGTCATCTACGCAACGAAAAACCAGTTGTATTAGCTATTGCAACCAATGATGCTTTGGGCGGCAACTTAAAGAACATCGGCCTGCTGCTCAATACCAAGAATATTTACTTTGTTCCTTTTGGGCAAGATAATTATAGCAAAAAACCACGCTCCATGGTTTCCCATTTCGACTTAATTATCCCGACACTTAAGGAAGCTCTTGAAGGAAGACAGATACAGCCAATCTTAAGAGCTCCTAAGTAATCCGTCAAATCCTCAAACTTACAGGAATGTATCCGAGCAGACCGGAGTACATCTGTAAAGTTTGAGTACATAGAATCAGTTTCTACCTATTATAAATGCATTCCAAATCGACATATAGTAACCGATTGTATTAAATGAAAATTTGCTTCTTTCTATTATTCATAATATTGCATAGAAAACTCATTCCCAAACGGAATTTATAGATAAAGATTTATAATCCTACTATTATAACAAGGAAACTTTTGTAATTCCTCATAATAAACTAAATACAACATTATTATAGGAAGAAACTCGTCAACTTCAAACTAGCTTTTCTTACATGGAAACATAAAAATATCCGTAGCTGATTGCCATTATATGATTCAATGTCAAATCAGAGACGGATATTTTTCCATGTAACGGTTAAGAAAATCGTTCTGCCATATCGGGGTTAACGGCTCGGCCGCATAACCTCCATTTAGCTATATACGCTTAATAATTATGAATTTTTCTCAGTCTTTGGCTTTTCGATTTCTACAATTGCAGTCTTTTTCATAGGAATTCTGCAGTTTTTATTGCTACCGAATTCAACGATAACCACTTCATCCATAACGTCGATAACAACACCATAGAAACCGCTGGATGTTAATACGCTATCTCCTGCTTCCAATGTGGAAAGCATAGCCTCCATCTGTCTTTGTTGCTTTTTCTGCGGACGAATTAGCATAAAGTAAAGTAAAAGACCCAGGATTGCTACCTGTGCTATAACCATAATCCAAGATCCTGTAGTGGAAGCAGCCTCTGCTCCTTCAGCTAGCAAAATAAAATTTCTCATAAACATTTTCCTCCTAGTATCAATATCATTCTATAATTCAATGTTATTCGCAATTAATTTTCGCTCCTAACAAATCCTTCTAATTTCTTTTTCTTATACTCCTGATAACGATGCTCACGGATTGCTTCCCGAATTTCCTCCATCATATGATTGTAGAAGTACAGGTTATGAAGAACCAGAAGACGCATTCCCAACATTTCTTTTGCTTTCAACAAATGCCTGATATAGGCTCTGCTATATCTCCTGCAAGTCGGGCAGCCGCATCCTTCATCCAATGGGCGGTCATCCAATTCGTACTTTTGATTCATCAGGTTCATTTTACCATGATTGGTATAAGCATGTCCATGTCTTCCATTACGGGAAGGATATACGCAATCAAAGAAATCCACGCCTCGTTCAACCGCTTCCAGGATATTTTCTGGTGTACCAACACCCATCAGATACACCGGTTTTTCCAATGGCAAATATGGCACGGTTTCTTCGATCACATGATACATCTCCTCATGGGTCTCCCCAACAGCAAGTCCACCGAGAGCATAACCATCCAAATTCATCTCAGAAATCACTTTGGCATGTTCAATTCGGATATCAATAAAAGTCCCTCCCTGATTGATACCGAATAGCATTTGCTGCTTATTAATGGTATCCTCCAGTTGATTTAGTCTATCAAGTTCAGCACGGCAACGCTTTAGCCACCTAGTAGTACGATCAACCGAATTCTGCATATATTCCCTTGTCGCCGGATGCGGCGGACATTCATCAAATGCCATAGCAATCGTGGACGCCAGGTTGGATTGTATCTGCATACTTTCTTCCGGCCCCATAAAAATCTTTCTGCCATCGATATGGGAACTAAAATATACGCCTTCCTCTTTGATTTCACGAAGTTTCGCTAATGAAAATACCTGGAATCCACCGGAATCCGTAAGGATTGGCTTGTCCCATACCATAAATTTATGAAGTCCACCCATTTGCTTTATAATTTTATCCCCCGGTCGTACATGTAAATGATAGGTATTGGAAAGCTCCACTTGCGTTCCAATCTCCTCAAGATCCCTTGTGGATACCGCGCCTTTGATGGCTGCCGCGGTACCTACATTCATAAATACAGGGGTTTGTATCGTTCCATGTGGAGTAATAAATTCCCCACTTTTTGCATTATGATCTTTTGCAATTAATCTATACATAATCTTATAAGCCTGCTTTCTATAAAAGTAGAGTCTACATTAACAAGTATACCCTTAAAACCCTGTTTTTTCAACTAAAAATATAGCGCACATTCATTGCTTCCAATCTTATGATATTATTGCTTTATTCTGACATAATTGGTAGAATTAAGTAGATATATGAATTTATCGGGGGTTTACTCTTATGTCCATAAAAAAATCCTTAAAGATTTTGCTAATCATTTCATCCATGATACCGGTATTGCTCTTATCTGTAATTTCTTATGGATTATTAACCAGACGGTTAATTGCTGTACAAACGCAGAGTTTACAAAGAGCTGCAGAAACCTATAAGACAGGGTTAGAAGCTATGTTGGACACGCAGATGACAGAGATATCCTTATTGGCGCTTCAGGATGACATACAGCAGTTAGTGAAAGATACCAATAAAGATATTCCCTCATCTCCTAACCCTGTTTACCTTTTACTCCAGCACAGGAAGAAGCAATATCCGGACTGCGAAATGATCTGTGTGTATAATTCCAAAAAGGAAATCATCGCCTGTTCGGATTACTCACAAATCGGGGCAAAAGTAGAGGATAATCCGACTCTAAATTATATGATGGAAACCGGTGAGGATGCGATTGCAATCGGGGGAATAAAGCCGGTTGCCGAGGGAGATCGGTCCACCTATACTTTTGATATTGGAACACCCATCTATGACTTAGTTGTGCAGGAAAATACCGGTTACATAATAAGTACCATGCGTACTTCCTATTTTGATAAATATATCGGAATTATATCAAGTGGAAAGACCGGCTTTGGATTATTATTGGATAAAAACGGTACAATTATCCATCATCAAGATTCCGAATTAATCGGAACCACGATAAATTCGGACAAGTTATCCAATCTTGTTAAAGATTTTAGCAAAGGTCTCCTTAATTCCAATGGTTACTTTGAACTTACTTACAATGGTAAGAAGCAGGCCTATGGTTACAGTATGATACCTGAACTTGATTGGGTTATGCTGATTAAACAAGATATATCCGAGATTAAGTCCGTTACGGGAATTATGCTGGGTATCCTATTTTTTGTTTGCGTTATTCTGCTTATCTTAATCACCATAGTCGCTAATTTCTTAGCCAGAAAATATACCGAACCGATTATTTCCTTGCGGGATGCCATGCGAACCGCAGCGGATGGTAATCTTAATGTGCAATCGAACATCAAAAGCCGAAATGAATTCGGAGAATTATCAAAGAATTTCAATAAGATGATTCATATCATTAAAACAAACTACGAAGATTTATCTTCAATGCATGAAGAACTGTTATCAAACGAAGAACAGCTTCGAGCCAACTATGATCATATTGAATTTCTTGCATATCATGATACTCTTACCAGCTTGCCGAATAAACTTGCATTTTTGAACTATATGAATGCCGTACTTAACTCGGATCAATCAAAATCACAAAAGCATGCGGTATTCTTTATCGATTTGGATAATTTTAAGACCGTGAATGATACTTTAGGACATGAATATGGTGATACCTTATTGATTATGACTTCCCAAAAACTTTCTTCCTTCCTGTACGACCGAGGGACGCTTGCAAGAGCGGGTGGCGATGAATTCCTAATATTTATCGAAAATATCGCATCTGAAGAGGAAGCAGAAACCATTGCTTCCAATATTATTGATATTTTCTCCAATCCTTTGAAACTGGAAAATGAAATTGTCTATGTGTCAATGAGTATTGGTATTGCCATTTACCCATGTAATGGTACTACATCCAACACCTTAATCAAGAATGCTGATATCGCAATGTATAAATCTAAGGATACCGGCAAGAACAAATACACCGTATTCAATTCAAAGATGGAAGAGGAACTGAATCGGAATGCCATTATTGTGGATGTATTACGAGGCGCCATTGAAAACAATGAAATCTATATCCAGTATCAGCCGCAACTAAATCTTGAGACAAATGCTGTTGTTGGTTATGAAGCTCTCATGAGAATCAAAAGCGAACGCCTCGGAAACTTACTCCCAACGGAATTTATACCGATTGCCGAGGAAACCGGGTTAATCATTGAACTAAGCACATGGCTAATTCGAAAAGCATGCATTTTTAATAAAAGTTTACTTGATCAGGGACTTAGCCCCTGTACAGTATCGGTAAATATTTCATCCGTTCAATTAAATCAACCAAACTTCGTTGATGTATTATCAGGTATTCTTGAAGAAACCGGCTTACCACCGCAATACTTAGAAATTGAAATTACGGAAAGTACATTGGTTTCTTCCATTCAGGATACAACGGAACTATTAACCTCTTTACAGAATTTAGGCGTGAAAATATCATTGGATGATTTCGGCACCGGATATTCCTCCTTGAATTATTTAACTAAATTACCGATTAACACCTTGAAGATCGATAAATCCTTTATTGATAATATTTGCAATAATGTTAAGGATGCTGCAATTGCAGAAACGATTATTAGGTTGGCGCATCAATTGAATATTCAAGTAGTTGCTGAGGGTGTAGAGTCTTCCAACCAACTTCATCTATTAAAGCAACAAAAATGTGATATTATTCAAGGCTTTATTTTCAGTGCTCCGCTCCATCCGCCGGCACTCATTGATCTCATACAGGAAACTTCATAAAGTAATTAAATATTGATTCACCAATTCTTTTTGTCATGAACAAGGGAATCGGCATGCCAATTCCCTTGTCATGAAGAATAAGAAAAGGATTGCTGATGATATAACTTTCAACAGCAATCCTTATTTTATAGCTATTTATCCACTTTGTTAAGCGATATACCCTATCAGAATTTTAACTCCTATAATTCAACAGTACCTGCACATCCAAGAACGTTAACAAGTTTATGTTTTACTAACGCCTTAATATTATCTCTAGCAGGGCTGAGATATTGTCTTGGATCGAAATGATCCGGATGTTCATTCATGTATTTACGAATACCTGCAGTAAATGCAAGTCTTAAGTCAGAGTCAATGTTAATCTTGCATACAGCCATTCTTGCTGCTTGTCTTAACATTTCTTCAGGAATACCGATAGCATCCTCTAACTTACCGCCATTTTCGTTAATAATTTTAACGTATTCCTGGGATACGGAAGAAGCACCATGTAAAACGATAGGGAAGTTTGGAAGTCTCTTACCAACTTCTTCAAGGATGTCAAAACGAAGCTGTGGTTTCTGACCTGGTTTAAATTTATAAGCACCGTGACTTGTTCCGATAGCAATTGCCAAAGAATCAACCCCAGTACGTTTTACAAATTCCTCTACCTCATCCGGTCTTGTATAGGAAGCATCTTCAGCGGATACATTAACGTCATCTTCAATACCAGCTAAACGACCTAATTCGCCTTCTACAACAACACCATGGGCATGTGCGTAGTCTACAACCTTCTTCGTTAATGCGATGTTATCCTCAAAGCTATGATGGGAACCATCAATCATAACAGAAGTAAATCCACCATCGATGCAAGCTTTGCAAATCTCAAAATCTGCACCATGGTCTAAGTGAAGAGCAACCGGAATATCAGCATATTCAAGAGCTGCCTTTACTAAATTAACAAGGTATGCATGTTTAGCATACTTTCTTGCTCCAGCGGATACCTGTAATATTACCGGAGCTTTCTCTTCGCTTGCTGCTTCCATAATACCTTGAACGATTTCCATATTGTTAACATTAAATGCTCCGATCGCATAGCCGCCTGCATATGCCTTTTCGAACATTTCTTTCGTTGTCACTAGTGCCATATTCAGATCATCCTTTCTATTTGTTAAATTTTTTCAAATATATTTCAATTCTTTTTCATTATACCATAAAAATACCAAGCGTCAATTTAATTCTTACCTCTTTATTAAGGCGATCATCAATTACCTCACCATTAAGGTATCTATCCATTCTCCCGCTCCTGTCAAACGAAATTGAATATATAAAAATAATTAACTACAGTATAGAATTACTCATATCCATCTTCTATTATTCATTCCAGAAACCCTGAAGCAGGAGCTGATCCAATAATTCCGCAAACAATGTATTTGCCCATGCAAACCAGGATCTCGTAAATTCCTTTGGATTGTTCGGATTAAAAGATTCATGCATATAGTTGCAATCCGCATGGGTATTCGCAATCATCTTCAAGCACTCCAATATCTCCTTGCGATCATTGGAGGTTAACGCCTGCATGGTTAAAGCGATGTGCCAAATATAGCCTTCCGGTGTATGGGGACTACCAACGCCTGCTGCATATTTCCCTTTATAATAATAAGGATTATCTTCTGATAAGATAAATCTGCGGGTGTTTTGATAAATCTCATCCGAAGCCGATTTATATCCCAGATAAGGAATTGCCAATAAGCTGGGTGAATTTGCATCATCCATCAGGATATAGTTCCCCATACCATCCGTTTCGTAAGCATAGATTCTACCATACTTTTCATGATCAACAATACCATACTTCTCTATGCCTGCTCTAATTTCCGCAGCCAGTTTATGGCAAGCTTCTGCTGTCGCTTCATCCTGATAGATTTCTCTGCAGATTTCCTCGCCATAGGTAAGTGCAACAACTGCCATCATATTGGCTGGGATTAGATAACCATAGATACATCTGTCATCCGACGGACGAAAACCGGACCAGGTCATTCCCGTATAAGCTACCGGATTTCCTTTCCCCTCCATAGGCAAGGTATCCGTTTCTACGCAGTCATATCTTTGGAATGTATAATCTGAGTTCTCATGATTTTGTTCAATCGTAAATACTTCTATAATATTTTTAAGCATTGCGAGGAATTGATCGTCAAAGATATCCGTTTCCCCGGTTTCCTTCCAGAAATAATGGGATAGGAAAAGGGGTGCACATAATGAATCTACCTCGTACTTTCTTTCCCAAACATGATCATTCAGTTTCGTGTTATCCTTATGTCCCTGCCCGTTGGCACTTTCATTAAAGGCATTGGCATATGGGTCGATGCAAACCATTTCTGCCTGCTTGTGAATAACGCCCTTGATAATATTGCAAAGCTCTTTGTCCTTGCTGGCGTATTTAACATATGGTCTTACCTGTGCTGCGGAATCACGCAGCCACATAGCAGGAATATCACCGGTAATTACAAAGATGCTACCATCATCCAGGATTTTTACGGTTGTCTCAATCGTATTCAAAAAACACTGCTTCACCAAAGGTGCTAAATCCGGATACACCTTTCTATATGCTTCTTCCAGCGTTGCTCCTCTATGTACTAATACTTCCGGGATTCTATCTAACATTTTCTGCATTTTACTCGCTTCCTTCTCCTTTAGTCTTATTTAGATATCGTTATTATGTTATATACAATTATATAATATGTAATATGATATGTCAATTGATACCTTGATATATACATTATTACATTAAAAATTAGACAAGTCTTTTCACTTGCAAAAAAGAGGCTGTTTCAAAATATATTATGGCACTTAGGAATAACCTGTGCTCTCAAATAATTTTGAAACAACCTTTATTTTTTACCGTATCTGATTATTTTAAATCCTCTGACAATACAATTTTATGCGGTACCAATACCGTTTCAATCGCACTGTCACCCTTCATTTTCTCCATCAATAAAGCAACACTCTTAGCTCCAATACCGGTCTCATCCTGCTTTACATGGGTGAACCATACATCATTAACGATATTCCCTATCCCGTCAAAGCAGACAATTGGTAACTTATCTTCCAGCTTTAGTTCCCGCAAAACCTTATAGACGATAGTTGCAATATCATATTCCAGTACAAAAAACGCTTGAATCTGATTGTTTGCTTGGATGAAATTTCTTACCCTCACGATATCCTCTTGTACTACCTGATCCGATCGATAACTTGGCAGGGTTGATTTTAAATCGGTCATCCAGGAGGATGGATTCGTAATTAAGCCATGCTCTAAATGACTTTCAATAAATCCTGCCTTTCTGTCAGAAATGGTAGATGTGTCCATTAGCATATGGGATACAAAGCAAATATTATCATATCCCTTATCCAATAACACGCTTGTTAAATCTTTCGCTGCCTGAAGATTATCGGTTCCAACATAGGAAACAGGAACACCTTTCATCCTGCGGTCAATCGACACAATCGGGAATTTTTCCACTGCATATTTTAGCAGCGTTTCATTATAGCTTTCATCATGAACACACATGATAATGATTCCGGCTACACCAAGAGCAATAAGATCATTAATGGCATTCGTTTCTTCTTCCTTACTTCCATAGGACAGACGAAGAACAAAGTTCACATTATGCCGTCTGCATTCCTGCGCAATCCCATGAATAATCTCATACCCATAACTGGCACCAAACCCGTCCATAATAACACCAATAAGCGTTCCTTCCTTTGCTTCTGCCGTATCGTCAATCATGTTATGTATATTGGTATCTGCAACAAAAGAACCCTTACCGGGGATTCGATGAATTACCCCTTGCTCTGCCAGCTTATCCAACGCTTTTTTGCTGGTAATCCTGCTAACACCGTATTCTTCAGACAACTCCTTCTCTGTAGGAACACGCATACCAACTTTAAATTCACCATTTTTGATAGCAAGCAAAAGATCATTATTGATTTTTTCGTACAATGTTTGTTTTTTCACGAAATGACATCCCTTTATCTTTTTTTCATTTTATTTCGTCACCGATATATGTAAATGTGTGTAATAAATGATATGTCTTATATATCATATCACTCACTATAATACGTGTCAACTTTTATTCGGTCGGGCAATTCTGCAGTAAGGATACTACTACCGAACTATAAACAACAATTACTCCTTCAAAAATAGCAGTCAATCTATAATCTATAGTTCGTTATATTTGTTAAATAATACCCGACGTTTATATACTTAGCTTATCAACCAAATGGCTAGTTTCTATTCCTCTTTCATGGCTTATCCCTGTCTATGCCTTGCGATTTTTAAACATTCAGTATAAAATAGATATGTTCGACATTAACAACGAAGCGGTAAGCTTTAAAGCCTTTGCTCAGCATGCAGCGGGCATCGGAAAGCTTATGCGAAAGAATATTATGTACGAAAGGATATCCCATGGAAGCTAAACGTGTTAGTGATTCAATAACAGAACAAGTGCAGATTCTTATGCCGGCTCATATCAATGGACAGGATCGGCTTTTTGGCGGCCAATTGCTTGAATGGATCGATGTAGTTGCTGCTGTGGTTGCAAGACGCCATTCCGGATGCAATGTCACAACAGTAGCTATTGATAATCTTCAATTTAAGGCCGGTGCGTATATAAATAATACCTTGGTGTTAATCGGGAAGATTACCTATGTAGGAAAAACCTCAATGGAAGTACGTGTGGATACTTACTGCGAGGACCTTAACGGTATGCGCAGAGTAATCAATCGTGCTTATCTAGTCTTAGTTGCACTGGATAGTGAAGGGAAACCTACAGAAGTACCGCGCCTAATTGTTGAAACCGAATCCGAAAAAGCAGAATGGGAAGCCGGTATTCGCCGACGCGCCCTTCGGGAAGAGCGTCGCAAAGAAGGTTATTAAAGAGAAGGTAATGAATTAAAAAGAACCAGTAATCCTATGTTGAATCATTTCCATAGGTTTACTGGTTCTTAATTTTGACAAGCAGTTTGGTTGTTAATTTACAAGAGCAGCTTTCTTTACTGCATCTTCCAGTGCCATGCCAACGTATTCCTGAGCAGCAAATAATCTGCCGCTTTTTTTATCATCAAGGAAGGCGCCAACGACCATCCCCGGAATACAACTTTCCACTGCACCAGGGGCATGCGGGCCCCCAAGATCCGTCCTAAGCCAACCGGGATCTGCCAGATTAATCATAACATTCGTATCATTTAGTCTCGAGCCCAGATCTTTGGTAAACTTATCAAGCGCAGCCTTACTTGCGGAATAACCTGCCTGCTCAGGTTCGTTTTGAATTCCGCTGGTAGTGTTAATAACACGGCCAAACCCCTTTTCTATCATCTTTGGAATCAGGCGATAGCATATCATTGCAGGCGCGATGGTATTAATCATAAAGCTTTGTGTAAAGTCCTCCACCGGTGTTGTAAAGTAATCCTTGCGATATGCCACTTGCACTCCGGCATTGTTAAAAAGGATATCGATATGAATCCCCTTCTCTTCTAATTCATCCAACATTCGATTCACCGCATTGACGTCGGATAATTCCGCTTGCACTGCATATGCTTGAACCCCTAATTTGCTAACTTCCATCATCACTTTCTCTGTATGCGCCAAGCTCCTGCTGTGAAGCACCAAGTTACTCCCGTGTTTTGCCATAAAGATGGCAATCTGATAGCCGATACCTCTACTTGCACCGGTTATTAGTGCCCATTTCCCTTTTACATCTACCATGGTAACCTCCTCCTTCCAATTCCTATGGTTTCATTTGCCTAATTTCTATTTTTAATATACAATTCAAAAATCCACCATAAAAATTATAGAAGAAAAAAATGTTTTCTACAAGGCAGGGGCTTTGTCTAAAAGGCTTTCATACACGCCAATAAGTATATGTTTCTTTTCTAAAGCTGCTATTAAAAAAGATGAATTGGCTTGCCAATTCATCCGGTCATGTAAGAATTCTTCATTTAGCTTTTTAGCTGGTCGATTTGCTCTCTTCGATGCTTTTGCTTTCTCTTTGTATTCTCCAGAGTCTCTTTATTCATATGGTCGGCATTATGATTAAGATAGCCTTCGGTATATTCGTAACGCTTCTTCGTATTCTCCAAATGATTATTGCTGCATTGCTCTCCATGGGCAATGATATTCTTAAGGTTTTGTATTTCATTCTCTCGTTTGCGCTGAAGTTCTTTCACATGCTCCATATTTTCATGAGATCTTGGAATATCCCCGTGTTCTTCGAGGTGTCTTTCCGTACGTGTCTGTTTTTCTACAATATTACGCAAGTGATCAATACGACGTTCATTTTCTATCGCTTTTATTTCCTTATTATTTTGACCATTATCGCCTCTTCTATTGTACATACCATTCCACCTTTCCAGTATAACAACTTAGTTAGAAAATTTCTTCTCACATATAGTTTCTCCTTCGCTCTATTTTGTTATCCTGAAAAGAATTACTACTTTATGAAACCGGTTCTTTATATAAATTTTTATTTTAATAAAAAAATATATTCTAATACGATACCAGTGAATGGGCTACAATTTGACTCCCTGCAAATGACGCATATAGTAAAACATATATTGCTGTACTATTCCGGCATAACCATGGTACTGTTCAACAGCAAAACCATTATTATATATCTCTTTCAGCACCCGTTTTATCCAAATATCTATCGGAAATGCTTCTATATGGTGCAATCCATAAAGAGATATGCAATTGGCAACTTTATTCCCAACCCCATGGATTCCTTTCAGTACCTCTACTGCCTCTTCATGGGAACATTTTTTTAACTCATCCAAATGCACTTTCCCTTGAACTACTGCCTTTGCAGCACCTATGATATATTCATCCCGATAACCGGTTTTTAACTTTCTCAACACTTCTTTATCTGCATGTGCAAGTATCTCCGCAGAAGGAAATGTATAATATTCCACTGGCCTACTTCCATGGCTTACTTTTCTTTCCCCATATTGCCTGCATATAGCCTCTATACAGGTTTTGATTGCAGGTATGTTTTTATTCTGAGAAATGATAAAACTAATCAGCGCTTCAAATGGTTCCTGTTTTAATATTCGAATTCCTTTGCCGTATTCTGCTGCCTTTTGCAGGAATTCATCCTCTCCTGTAAGCAATCGGTCAACAATTCCCTTATAGTCATATTGTAAATCAAAATAATCTTCCCAAATTTTATGAAACTCTTCCTCACTGCAGTGAAATAGAACCGTGTTGTCATCCACCTGTTCTAACTCTAAATATTTACCATAGGCGATAACACTGTATTTATTATGATCCATTTTATTCATTCGAAAGCATTGCCCTGAAACAGCAATCTGCTCGATATTTAAATTTTCATTATGTATTATCATTCGTAAACCTCTTTCTATACATAGAATATGTTTCTTTCAAATTTCTTTCAATAAATGAGAAGTTTAAATGTTCGCTTTGCGTGAATTATACCATAATCTTTTGATTTATTGGCATGTAATTTAAAGTTAATTTCGTCATTCATTCTATCCATGTAAAAAGTAGCAAAAAAGCGAAAATAATCATTTTTGGGGATATATGCAGATCTGTTTTCATGCTATAATCATGGCAGGAATATTTAGCTAAATAACATTAGCGAAAATTAAATGCACGATCATTAAAAAACACATTGTAAGAAGGCATTTTATCACTTATAATAGGTGCGTTCACAGTAAAATACTATAACCGATCACGGAGGGGTAACTTAGGGGAATGCAAAACAACATAAAGTTCGTACATAGATATTTGATTGGCCGCTTAAGGAGAATTTATTTTATGGCTTTACCGGAATCCAAAATGGATTACAAGAAAAGCCGGATAAATTATACCGCTGCCGATACTGCTGCACAAACGATAGCACAACTGGTTGGCGGAACATTTTTGGCATCTTTAATGTCCTATTCCGGTATATCGGATGCGAATATCGGAATTATTTCATCCTTAGTCAGCTTAGCCGCACTATCACAGATATTCTTGATTAACTTTTTTAAAAGATTAAAAAAATACAAGTTTTTGGTATGCTTTACCTCATTGCAAAGAATTTTGTTTTCGATAATCTATCTCATACCTTTGCTGGCGATAAATGACACTGTCAAAGGTGCGATGATTGTAGTACTTTATTTTTTAGGGCAGATTTTTGTTCAAATCGGCACTCCGGCATCCCAGGATTGGATTGCAAGTCTTGTACCAAGCAGGCTCCGTGGAAAATATTTTTCTATCAAAGATTCGGTAGCGGTATTCGTGGTATCAACGACAATGCTGCTTGCAGGTATGATACTGGATTACTTTACGGAAAGGAATCTGGAGATTGGATTTATCCTCATTGGTACTATGATTTTTATCCTTACCATGATTAATTTCATCTGTCTATCCAATATGCATGAACCAAGATTGTCTTATGTAAATGAGCAGGGGAAAGAAATGCATGGACGGCTGGCAAAAAAGGCAAAGCAAAATGAAGTTGCGGCAACTCATAAAAATCAAAGCATCTGGCAGGAACTCAAAGATGCTTTTGGCAATCGAAAGTTTCGCAAAGCCTTTATTGTTCAATGCATATACAACTTTGGTTTCTATATCTGTACGCCTTTTAATGCGAGCTATCAGATCAAGGAATTGGCTCTGCCATATACCTTTATTATGTTTATCGCTTTTATCGCCAATCTATACCGAATCTATATTTCGCCAAAGATGGGACGCTTGGCAGATCGGATAGGCATGGCAAGAATGCTTCGTTACACATTGTTTTGTCTTGGGCTGAACTTTTTAGCCACAGCATTAACCGTGCCAGGTAACGCCTACCCCATGACAATTCTAAGTACCATATTATCATCCACTGCTTGGTCCTTCGTAGGTATTGGACTCTTTGGTGTTCAACTCGACTTCTATAAAAGCGATAAACGAATGATTTGGTTAACCATTACCTCCTCCTTATCAGGTATCCTTGGATTTTTTGTTTCCATTCTTGGAGGTGTCCTGCTCGATTTGCTGCAAAAAGCCAATATAAATATAATGGGAATCCATATATATGCACAGCAAGTGCTTAACCTTGTTGGCTTTATCATACTTCTCGCGGATGTTTACTATATCCATTGCCACATGGAAACCGAAAAACTTGACACCAACCGATCCGATGGAAGAGTGAATATCTAATATCGTGGAATGAGGCTTTCGCAAATTTTTAGGATTTGTAAAAGCCTCTTTCTATATTTCTTAAATTCTGAATTTCCTTTTTGTTATTCTCTTGCATTTTTCTAGGTTTTCCAACCCTTTATTCATTTTAATTCATATTCATCTTTGAAATTTCGAATAATAGATATTGACGAATTCTGTATTTTACTTTATAATTAACAGCTGACAAGACAGCTGTATGTCCAATGTAATGAAAGAATGCATCACATTCCCCTAGGAATTATACACGACGCTCATGGAGGTATTTATGAAAACAGATTATAAAATTAAAACAATTACCATTGCAGGACTCTTGTGCGCAATCGGAATCATCATTCCCATGTTCGCACCCAAGATTGTTATAGAGCCTGCCTCATTCACATTAGCCAGTCACGTACCCGTATTTATCGCCATGTTTATCTCCCCAACAGTAGCGATATCTGTTTCTCTGTTAACTAGCTTAGGATTTTTAATATCCGGCTTTCCATTGGTCATTGTATTGAGAGCACTTACCCACTTACTGTTTGCAACCATTGGAGCCTTTATGCTGAAAAAAAATAATAATATCCTTTTATCCACTAAAAGTGCTAGTATCTATTCCTTTGTCATTGCGTTAATCCATGCCGTTGCCGAAGTTGTCGTTGTAACATTTTATTATTGGGGCGGTACTATGACAACTTATGAAGAAAAGGGATACCTCGTTTCTGTTCTTGGTTTAGTCGGACTTGGTACCATAATTCATAGCATGGTCGACTTTGGAATTGCGGTTGTTGTATGGAAACCTTTACAGCAAATCATTTCTATCCCCGCAAATGCAAGAATTCGAACCAAATCTACAAGTACAAGATAGGAGAAAAAGATTCGATACAGCATCAAAAAATCTAATATAGCAAGAAAGCGCTGTGCATATAATGCGACAGCGCTTTTTTATGTACCTATGCTTTTTAACGCATAAAATCTTACTTCGTCAGTGAATTACGATATTCTTCCACTTCTTTGGTAAGTTTGTAATTCGCTTTCTTCAATACTTCCATATAATTCTTTATTGTATTCAAAAAATCACTGCTTCCATCAGCAGAGGCAATCGCTTTTTCATAAGCGCTCTTTGCTTCTTGATCCATGGTCTGATCTTCATAGTCAAACAGTGGTGTATTATTTAGTCCATATAAAGCTACGGACTCATATCTTTGATAAAGCTCTTTCACAGCATCTATCTTTTGGGAAGTGCTGAATTTGGTAAGAAACTTCTCTGCTACTAATGCACGATTAACCACTTCATCCCAGTCAATCAAAAGAGCCGCATCCTTGGCAAATGGTTTACTCGATTCGGTAACCATAATTTTAAAATACTCCGCTATATCATCCGTAGCAAACTCACAGAAAGCTTCATAAATAGAGTAATTAATGATTGGATATACAAATCCTTCCGCTTGGTCTAAAGCAAATCCACTCTTCTTGGTTTCCAGAAGTAATGTCTTTATCGCTTCATCCTCATATATATCCGGATTGGAGTACTCTTTACCCGCCAGCATAGCTCCCAAGAGCTTCTCCTGTATCTTGTCAGGCATAAACTTTTCTTCTAAAACGGTACGGCTTGCGATTTGCAACTCCTCAAGCTTAAGAAGCATAGCAGAAGCATTTTCTTTAGATACCGCCTCGATATTCTTTTCCATAAAAGCAATAATCTCCGTAAGATCTGTATTATCCACTGATGTTAAGGCCTCAAATTGCTCCAAAATTGCTTCGTCATTTGTTTCTATATCCTTGGTCGAATCTTCCGACCCTGTTACATCATCCGAACCATTCATTAATTCTTCCTGTTCATTCTCCTCTGTAAGATCTGTTGTGTCATTTTCCTGTTGTATTGTTTCGGTTATCGTATCCTGGTTTTGCTTTGAACATGCTGTTTGGGATGCCGCAACAACTCCAAGGGATAATCCAAATAAAATCAACTCTTTTCTCATAACTACTTCCTCCTTTTGTACATAACTATAGGTCTACATATATAAGACGTCAGTAGATATGAAAAAGTTTCATTTTTATAAAAATTTTAACTATTATTTAATTATTTGGTTCCCTATGCATTTTTAAACAAAGTTTCTATATATTCTCTTGCAGCTACTGCATTCTCCGGTACAGTATTTTCCAAAGTGCAATGAATGAAAGGTTTTCTTTTTTTGATAAATTGGATAATCGGTTTATAATTTAACTCACCAGTCCCTGCTGCAACGGAATCCAATGCGTTTTCACGAACAACAAAATCCTTCATATGAATAACCGATACCGCTTCGCCCAACAAATCTATCGCTTCTTCAATAACTTGTGTTTGCATCATATAATTATCCATGCCCAGCAAGTTCACCGGATCTAGGATAATTTGTAAATTCGGGGAGGCAATCTCATCCAATACCCTCTTTGCTCTCTTAGCATCATATACAATATGATTCCGTACCGGTTCAATCGCAAGTATAACTCCCATTTTCTCAGCATAAGCTATAACCGGCCGCAGATTATGAATAAAAAGTTTCAATGCTTCCTCACTGCGGCATGCCGGTTCGTATTGATATTCTGCATTCGGAGCACCTGTCTCTGTTCCAACAACACCGCATCCAAGTATGGAAGCAAAACGGATATGGGCAAGATAGGTATTCTGAATTTTTTGCAGTTGTATCGGATCCGGATGTACCAAATTTAAATAGCAACCAAGTACAGCAATATCAATATTTTTCTTTTGAAATAAATTTTTTAAATACATCGCAAGCCCCGGCGTTAGAGCTCCATTATCCACAGGAAATTCTTGAATAACCTTGGACAATGCCACATGGGCACAGGAAAAACCCTGTTCCTTCACAATCTCTAATCTTTCCTCCAAAGAAACCGGCTTCGTATCATGCAACCGTATTCCTATTTGCATTAATCCCTCATCCTTTCCTATCTAATTCTACAATAAGCAGATGAATCTACACTTGTATTATAACATCATCATCCTTCATTATCTCAGAATTAATCATTTTTGTTATGAAATTCATCAATTCCTTCCAACTTCAGTGCCTCGCCTATTTGCCCCTGAATTTGCACATTCTTTAGGGAAAGCATCCCAACATTGGCAGCAAATATTCCTTGCTTTACGCAAGGCTCAATGCCACATGCCATTGCAGGTACATCCGCTTGTGGTTGATCTGTATAGGCAACTGTAATATTTTCCATGGTTATCTGTTCAATCTTCTGTTCCGGAAGACCATAGAAGAATGCTGCCGCAACATGGCAATCTTCACACACGATATTGCTAAAGTTAAGTTTTTTGATTTTCGGAGTTCTTTCATCCACCGGATATTTCTCCCTGGATTGCACATAGGTTGTCTTGCCATCCGGATCACAGAAGTAGAAGCAGTTGACCACGAAAGGGGTTTTCACATGCTTCATATGGATATTGTCAAACACTATATCATCAATAACTGCATCTTTTCCCCTGCCTCTGCGTGTCTTAATTCTGAGCCCTCTGTCCGTTGCCTGGAAAATGCAATCTTTAACCTCTACATGGTAAACGCCTGCCGCCATTTCACTGCCGACTGTCACGGCACCATGCCCGGATTCCATAAAGCAATGGTATATTTTAATATTCTCGCAAGGCACCTTATACTTTTTGCCCATATAAATCTTTCCTGATTTTAATGCAATGCAGTCATCCCCCAAAGAGAATTTGACACCGGCAATGGTAACATTCTTACAAGATTCCGGGTCAATTCCATCGGTATTCGGTGAATCAGCAGGGTTTTGCAGAGTCAAGTCTACAAACATCAAATCCGTACTGAAGTATGGATGTATCGTCCAAGATGGACTATTCTTTAAAGTAATCCCCTGCAATGTGATATTTTTGCAGTTATTTAAGAAAATCAGCCTTGGCCTAAAGGCCCCCCGCATCACTTTAGCATTCTCCCACCAGTCGCCATCTCCTGCTCTGCCATCAATTGTACCTTCACCATAGATGATTACATTTTCCACATGGATACCCGTAATAATGCCGGTAAACATAGGAAGCGGATTGCCTTCCCAGGTACCTAGATTATATTCCCTTGTTTCATCATAACTCTCAATCAACCCCGGGTATATCGGATATCGATTGCGGTCTGTCTCTGCAGCCAGAACTGCATCTTTGGCGAGTTCTAATTGCAAATCACTTTTAAGGAATAGACTTGTAATACGGTAAGTTCCTTTCGGTATTAGCACTCCGCCTTCCTTAGGACAAGCCATAATTGCTGCCTGTATGGCTAAAGTATCATCATGTTCACCGTCTCCCTTAGCACCAAAATCTCTTACATTCAGCGTAACAAACTCCGCTTTTGTATCAATTTCTATCACTGCCTTCTTGCCGGAAGCCCCAATAATCTCTACTCGATAAGTACAAGCCGGCTTTAATCCCCCGATGGAAGTTACGACCCGATTCGTTTGGGAATGCTTCTGCCCATTAATTATAATATCATATAATTCCTTCGTATGATAGATTCCACCATCCCCAATTGCAATCACTGCATTTCTTGCCGTAACCATAAGCAATTTTACTTCCATGGATACCGTCCTTTCTATATTTATTATATTTGATTTAAAATAAACTGCATAAAATTTTATATACTGAAAAAGGGCTGCTTACAACAGCCCTTTTTCTCTACAAGATAAGTGTTATAACTCGTTAAACCATTAGCCTTTAACACTTCCTGCAGAAATACCTTCAACGAAGTTTTTCTGAGAAAGGAAGAACACGATAAGGGATGGTATAATCGAGATTAGGGATACCGCTAATACACGATTCCAATCGAATCCAGTATCTGCATCCATGGATAACTTAACAAAGATAGCAGCAGGATATCTTGCCGGGGTCTTTACATACAATAATGGACCCATGAAGTCATTGGATGACCACATAAACTGGAACAGCGCACAGGATACCATCGCAGGTTTTAACATCGGGCAGATGATTTTAATTAAGATCTGCACAACATTACATCCATCAATCTGTGCCGCTTCCTCCATTTCTTTTGAAATATTACGCATGAACTGAATTAACATGTATACGAAATAGGTTTCAGTAGCAAATAAGGTAGGCACAATCAATGGAAGATACCATTTGGAATCAATCCATCCAAAATTATTGAACAATACATATTGAGGTACATTTAATACCACTTGTGGAAGGAATAAGGTGGAAATTAATACTGTGAATAATAATTTTTTACCCTTAAAATTAAATCTACAGAAACCATACGCGGTAACTACAGAAGAAGCTACCGTAAATACCACTTTAGGAATTACGTAAGAATACGTATTCAGCATGGCTTTTACGATATTAATATCTCCACCGTAACTTTTCATCGCATTCTTATATCCATCAAAGGTAATCTTTTTTGGTATTAAGCCAATTCCACTAAAGATTTCGTTGTTCGTTTTAAAGGTTGCACTTACCATCCAAAGCAGAGGGTATACCATAACGATACCAACAACGATTAAGATGAGATAACGTAAAATGGTGACTATCGTGCGTTTTTTTCCGTATAGCATCGTCAATTACCTCCCCTCGTCATCAGAGTAATATACCCAGTACTTCTGGCTGATAAATGCAATTGCTGTAAATATCGTAAGAATAATAAACATTATCCAAGCCATTGCACTGGCCATACCCATCTCATAAGTTTTAAATGCGCTGTTATAAATCAACAAGGAAATAAGTGTAGTTGCATTTCTTGGTCCACCCTGTGTGATGATATATGGTCCGTTGAACTCTTGGAATGCCTGACACAGCTGTGTAACCAAATTGTAGAATACAACCGGTGTAATTAAAGGTAAGGTAACGCTAATGAACTGTCTGCCTTTACCTGCACCATCAATCGCAGCTGCTTCATATAATTCCACAGGAACATTTTTTAACGCAGCTAAAAAGATAACCATAGCCGATCCAAATTGCCATACTCTTAATAAGCTAATGATAAATAACGCATAGGATGGATCACTTAACCACTTTGGACCATCAACACCAAAGAAAGCAAGTGCTGTATTAATAAGACCATCATCTCTGAATACTGCTTTCCAAAGTACGGCAATCGCTACTGATCCACCCAAGATAGAAGGGATATAGTAAGCCGTTCTAAATAGATTTACTCCTTTTATCTTAAAATTGAGTATGTATGCTATGAATAAGGATACGGCTAATTTTAATGGCACCGTAATAAAAGCATACTTAAAAGTAACACTAAATGCTTTCATGATTTTCTTTGAGGCAAAAATTTCCTCATAATTCATTAAACCAACTTTGGATACCCCATTGAAAAGTTGAAAATCAGTAAAGCTATAAATTAATGAGGAAATGAACGGATATAATCGAAAAATGATAAATCCAATAAGCCATGGTAGGATAAAGAAAAAGCCGATATTATTTTTAACAAATCGTTTCCATCCTGATTTGGCCGGATTAACTTGTACGGTTTTTGTACTCGTCCTCTTTGTCATAATTACCTCCATGCTGCTATCAGCATTATTAATTATTTTCTTCTGCTTGTAACATCAGCCACTGCGCATATGCCATCATAAATGGTCCAACGCCCTTAGGATCATCGCAAACTACTTTTTCTGATAAATAGTATTCGACGCTTCCATCTCTCTCTTGCCCAGGTCCTAATCCAGCCACGGAACAGATACCACTCAGACGAATCATGCCGTCTTCTTCTACCAGCTTTAATTCTGCAAGTTGTTTTAATATCTCTTCACCAATGGACTGATATTTTTCTTTCAGTAGTACTTTATTGCGGCATGCTTTTAAGATTGCATAGGCAATCATCGCAGAACCGGATGTTTCTAAATAGTTTCCATCTATTTCAGCTTTATCAATTACTTGATAAAATAATTTGCTTTCTTTATCTTGGTACTGTAGAATTCCTTTAATCGCTTCTTTGAATAATTCTTCCAGTCTCTTGTAATGTTCAAATATTTCCTTTGACATCTCATCCATGGTATCAATAAGTGCCATCAGATACCAACCCATGGATCTTAGCCAAAAATTCGGTGATAATCCCGTTTCTTTATTTGCCCAATATTGTATCTTTGCTTCATCATATGCATGATAATAAAGCTTTTTATCCTCATCATACATATATTTGCGGACATTTTCAAATTGATTCATGATATCATGATAGCCTTGCTTTTGATTGAATTTGGTTTCATAAGCCATATAAAATGGTTGCGCCATATAAAGTCCATCCAACCAAATTTGATTAGGATAACGGTTCTTATGCCAGAAATTCCCGCATTTTGTTCTAGGATGGGTAGCTAATTGATCCATTAATGTATTAATCGCAAGGCGATATTTCTCTTCACCAGTTTCTTCATACAGGAAAAAAAGTACCTTACCGGCATTGATACTATCAATATTATACTCTTCCTTATCAAAACCATTGATACCGCCATCTTCCCGGATGAAATCTTTCATATAACGGATTAGAAAATCTTTATAATAAGGATCTTTTGTTGCCTTATATAATTGAACGCATCCCATTAAGACACATCCGTCTTCATAGTTCCAAAACTCTTTAAAATTCTGGTAGCGATCCAAATAACTTCTAATAAACTGAGGAACAATCTCCATTTTCATAATGCTTCTCCTAGTCAACGCATGTTAATGTTCTATCTATTTATAGTTGCAATAAAAGTCTTTATCCTTACGACTGGCTCAAAGTGATCCCTTTGAGCCAGTCAATCATAATTATAATAAATTATTAATTAGTTTCCTAGTACTCGATTAATACCATCAATTAATACTTCAGCTGCTTCTTCGATAGAGTAATCGCCATAGCTTAAACCAGCCATAACATCATAGTATACACCATCGGAGCTCTTTAATTCAGCAGCTTCGAACTGAGGATCTAATGGGAATTGTACCCAATCCAATACTTTACCGTTAGCTTCTGTAACGGTAGGATCTAACAGACCCTTATCTTTGGTAATCTGTAAACCAGTTGTGCTTAGAGGAATACCTCTTTCAGAACCTAATAATTCTACACCAGCTTCTTCATTTAATAAGAAGTTGATTAACATCGCTGCCTCTTCTGGATGCTCTGTAGTCTCAGAAATTGCAAAAGCTAAGGAAACCTTTGCAAATCCACCTTGATACTCGCCCATATCTTTGAAGTAATCACCAACAACGAATTCCTGACCTTCATTTAAAGCACTCTGGAATTTAGAAGCGGAGGAATCCCACTCAAAGATACCAGCATATTTACCTTCCATCCACTTAGGATTCTTGTCTAAGGATTCAGCACCATCACCAAGGATTGTCTGAATAGAAGGAGTTACATGTTTGTCTTCTAGGGATTGAATGAATTCTAAGCCCTTTTGAATCTCTTCTTTGGTATATTGAATTTCATTATTTTCTACCCATGGCTTACCATAAACAGACTCTAAGTAGTAAACCATAAGAATTATTCTATCATACTCGCCAAGTGCGATTGGATAGTAATCATCACCAAGCGTATTCTTGAAGGTCTCACCAGCTGCATACAGCTCTTCTAATGTTGTAGGAACATCGATACCAGCTTTTTCAAAAGTGGTCTTATTCCAATAGAAAATTCTACCTGTTAAGGAAACAGGAATAGCCTGTAATTCACCAGCTACCGTACATTGATCTAAGTAAGCTTGTGCAAAGTTATCTAACTTAATGATATCAGAATACTCGTTAAGATCCTTGAATGCGCTTCCGTCAGAGCTGAAGGAAGTAATCCAGTTCCAGTTAATCTGGTTAACATCAGGAGCTGTACCGGTAGCAAATGCAGTAGCCATACTCTCTTCCCAGCCACTCCATGCACCGTACTGAGGCTCTACAGTAATCCAGTCATAAGTTTCCTGGAATTTTTCAATAGCTTTAAGTGTAGCTTCATGTCTGGAGTCTCCACCCCACCATGAGAATTTAATTGTTACAGGTTCTTTTGCATCAGAAGTGTCTCCTGTTGCTTCATTATTATCTTTGGATGTGTCTTCTGTTTTGGTCTCTGTATTATTTTGAGACTCTTTTTTACCGCATGCTGCCAAAGATAATACCATGATCAATGCAAGTAATAATACTGTGATCTTTTTCATCATACTCTCTCCTTTTTTAATCATTAATTTTATTTTTATATAGCAGCAAGAAATCCATAGGTAAGTCATTCAAGTAAGCCTAACCTATGAACCATATGGATATCTTGCTAAGATATAAAAATCACATGGGAACCTTGCTGTCATTCTTATTAGTCAATGGATGCTTCAATTACACAAAAATTGAATTTATAATCAAATTGATTTGTTATAATTTTAACAATCATTTACCAATAATAAGCATACCTTGATATCTGTCTATAATGTGACACCTTGCTTAAAGATAGCAAAATCACGATAACCGTTTTCTTCACTTTTCACTTTTTTTCCTGAAGCCACTTCTAGAACTAAATTATATAATTCTAATGACATCTGCTCCAAGGACGCTCCGCTAAGGAGCCTACCTGCATCAAAATCCATCCATCCCCGTTTCTTTTGGAAAAGCGCGCTATTGCTGGAAATTTTGATGGTAGGAACCGGACAACTAAAAGGGGTACCTCTGCCGGTAGTAAATAGAACGATATGGGCACCGGAGGCTGCCAGTGCAGTAGATGCCACCAAATCATTACCTGGGGCATTCAACAAATGAAGCCCTTTCTCTCTAACAGGTTCTCCATACCCAAGAACAGCTTTCACTGGGGCAGTACCTGACTTTTGCGTACAGCCTAACGATTTATCTTCCAGTGTTGATATACCGCCTTTCTTATTCCCAGGTGACGGATTTTCATATACAGGTTGCTTGTTTTCTATAAAATACTGTTTAAAGTTATTAATTAAAGAAACCGTCTTTTCAAATACTTCTTCATTTACACATCGGTTCATTAAAATTGTTTCCGCACCGAACATCTCCGGTACTTCTGTTAATATCGTAGTACCACCTACCGCGGTTAATAGATCTGAGAAACCGCCTACCGTAGGATTCGCTGTGATTCCTGAGAAACCATCGGAACCACCGCATTTTAAACCAACGATTAATTCTGAAGCATGGATTTTTTCCCTTTGGAATTGAGAGGCATATTGGATTAATTCATCCATAAGATGTAATCCTTGCTCAATCTCATCTTCCCAATCCTGGCAGACTAAAAACTTAACACGATTTTCATTATAGTCTCCAAGGACTTTTTTCATTTCATCAATATTATTATTTTCGCATCCCAAACCGATAACCAAGACGCCTGCGGCATTTGGATGACGGATGAGACCGGTTAATATTTTCTGTGTATTTAATTGGTCATCGCCCAATTGCGAGCAACCATAGGGATGCGCATAAGTTGCAATATCATCAATTGCATCCGTCAGGAACTGTCTTGCTTCTCTCTCAATTGTTCTTGCGATATCATTCACACAACCTACCGTAGGTATAATCCAAATCTCATTACGGATTCCAACGGTATTGTTCTCCCTGCGATATCCCATAAAGTAGAGGTCCTCAGGTTTTTTAATATTCTCATGATGATTGGTAACAACAGGGTGATATTGATACTCTAATTTTTCACCCAATCCTGTTTTAATATTATGGGTATGAATCCATTCCCCTCGCTTAACAGTCTTGGTAGTTTTCCCAATTGGGTAGCCGTATTTGATTACTTCTTCACCCGGCTCTAAATCTTTCAATGCAAATTTATGTCCCGCTGGTACATCTTCCAGTAAAGTAACTCTATCCTGCGCAATAGTTACTTCCTCATTTGTAAAAAGATCTTGCAGTGCGACCGCTACATTATCATGTGGTTGTATTTTAATTGCCTTCTGCATAGTCTTACACCTCCGGACTATAGGGAGCGATTATTTGTTTGCTTCTATACTTTTCATTGCATTACGCAAGCCATCCTTGCGAATTGCTTTCAGATACCCGGTAACCTTATCGGTCATGCCCGGAACATCATTTAAATTCTGATCCCAGAAGTCCTCTCTTGCGAGAACACGGGTTACCAGTGTTTCGGTTTCTTCCCCTGCATTGGAATGGAAGAACTCAAGAATCGCCTTATCATCTAAGATTGAATACTCTTCATCCCCTCGTTTTGCAATCAAAGCTCCATCTCTTAGCTCATAACCGGAGTAGAACTGTATTAATGCGGCCAACGAGAAAGTAAGATAATTCGGAAGTGCGCCATAACGCTCTCTATACTCTAATACACTTGGTAATACTCTTACTTTCCATTTAGATACGGAATTCAAAGAAATGGAAAGTAAAGCATGCTTATTATATGGATTTTCAAAACGATCTTTCACTGCAGCAGCAAAGGAAAGCAATTCCTCTTTCGGCAGATCCAATGTTGGGATAATCTCATCATAAATACTCTTATGAATAAATTCGTTAACAACCTCATCCTGCATAGATTCCAGCACGTAATTATTACCCGCTAAGAAGGAAGCCAATGAGAAAGAGGTATGAGCACCGTTTAATATACGTACCTTACGAGTACGGTAAGGCGACATATCATTCGTAAATAACACCGGCATACCGGCCTTATGAAGCGGAAATTCCTCTTCAATCGACTGTTTGCTCTCAATAACCCATAAACCAAACGGCTCACATGCTACCAAAAGTTCATCTTTATAACCAAGTTTCTCCCAGATACTTTCTGCTTCATCCTTAGGGAAACCGGTTACAATTCGATCTACTAATGTATTACAAAAGATACAGGAATCCTCTACCCATTGCAAAAATTCCGGTTCTAATCCCCATAATTCTGATAACTTTCTTACGATACTCTTTAATTGGGAACCGTTATTATCAATAAGCTCTACAGGGAGTATAATCAAACCTTTTTCAACATCACCATGGAAATATTTATATCTTTCATACAAAAACTTGGTAAACTTTCCAGGATAGCTTTTCGGTGGTTCAAATTCGAAGCGGTCTGTTTCATCATACACAATTCCTGCTTCCGTAGTATTGGATATAACAAAGCGAAGCGTATCTAGGGATGCCAATTTAGCATAATTTTGATAATCCTCATAGGGAAGTACCATATCTGCAATGCTTGTTATAACACGGTATTCCACGCTTTCCTTTCCTTGAACAACCCCACGCAGTGCTACTGTATATCTATTATCCTGCTTTTTAAATGTTTCATAGTTCCCTAACGTAGGGATTGGTTTTGCAATAATAACATCTCCATTAAAGTAACCTTTTTCATTCGCCACATCAATCATATAATCTGCAAATGCACGTAAGAAATTTCCCTCACCAAATTGCAGAACTCGTACAGGGCGATCTACTTTTTCAACTTTTGCATTACTTAAATAGTCCATAATTATCCTCTCAAATTCGACATCAAATGTAAATACTTACATTTATATTTTAACTGTTTGATATTGAAACGTCAATATGTATTTTAAAATCATTTATTATTATTGTTGTTTATGCCCAAAAAATTAGTATCTTTTTGTACTATTTGCGCATTTCATTCTAACTATTGCTATTTTAAATTAATCATTATATAATACAAAATGTAAGCATTTACAACATTGTTTTAATCACTTGTATTTTATGGCAGTATGATATAAACTATTAACTAGTATACATGTTTTATTGAAAACTTGCTTACAACTTTGATTTAAAACATCATTCATTTACTTACATTATGATAAATAAAGTTTCAATTAATTCATAAGATTATTAAAATTTTATAATAAATTGAGGTATCAATTTTATGAATATCTATGACGTTTCCAAAAAAGCCGGCGTTTCCATCGCCACAGTATCAAGGGTTATTAACGGAAATCCCAATGTTAGTGAAAAGACAAAGCAAAAAGTTATGAAAGTGATTGAAGAATGTGGGTATACCCCTAACGCTTTTGCCCGCGGTTTAGGATTAAATTCTATGAATACCGTGGGTATTATGTGTGCCGATTCATCGGATCCTTTTCTTGCCACCGCTATTAGTTTTCTTGAGAGAAATCTTCGCAGGTATAATTATGATGCTCTATTATGTTGTACCGGTTATGAAGTTGATATTCGTGAAAAATATATAAATTTATTGCTTTCAAAGCGCACGGATGCAATTATCCTAGTAGGTTCTAACTTTATTGAAGCAGTGGATGAAAAGAATCAATACATAAGAGAAGCTGCAAAAAAAGTACCTATCATTATTGTAAATGGTGCACTTGATGGAGATAATATCTTTAGCGCTCTATGCGATGACTCAAAAGCCGTTTATGAAGCGGTGAAATTATTACAGAATAGCGGCTGCAGCAAGATACTCTATCTTTACAATTCCAAATCCTATAGTGGTATGAAAAAATTATCCGGTTATCTCACTGCTATGGGTATTGATTCAAAAACCAATCCTGATCGATTGGATTATGTGCAGTTCTTTAATGGGGATATTACCGAAGTAAGGGATCATCTTACTTATTTAAGAAATAACGGCCTCGAGTTTGACGCTATTGTAACGGCGGATGATAACCTGGCCATTGGTGCTTTAAAATACGCTAAAGCAAATAGCATCTCTGTTCCGGATCAATTATCCATTATCGGATATAATAACTCATTTATCGCCGAGTGCAGTGATCCGGAACTAACGTCAATTGATAATAAATTGGAAGCACTTTGCAATAACTGCATAACAACTTTAATGAATTTCTTTAACGGTCAGGAAGTACCACTGAAAACGGTCTTTTCTGCAGAAATCGTAAAACGTGGTACAACTCGCTTCTAACATCTTATTTAACCAAAGATTATAAAACATTCCATAAGTTAATGTTTTATATATAAATTTAGGAAAGAGGGAAATAAATGAAAGCATTTTTAGACGAAAATTTCTTGCTATCAAATGAAACTGCAGTTACACTCTATCATAATTATGCAAGCAAGATGCCTATCGTAGATTATCATTGCCACATTAATCCAAAGGAAATTGCCTTGGATAAAAAATTTGATAATATCACTCAGGTATGGCTTGGCGGTGACCATTATAAATGGAGATTAATGCGCTCCCGCGGCGTTGACGAGTATTATATTACCGGAGGTGCATCCGACTGGGAGAAATTCGAGAAATGGGCAGAAACCCTATCCAAAGCCATTGGTAACCCGCTCTACCATTGGAGCCACTTAGAATTACAGCGTTATTTCGGTTACTATGGAGTATTAAATAAGAATACTGCAAAAGAAGTTTGGGAAATTTGTAATAAGAAATTAGCCGATCCTTCCATGAGTGCCCGTAATATCATTAAGAAATCAAATGTTACCCATATCTGCACTACAGATGATCCTGTGGATAGTTTAGAGTGGCATGAGCAAATCGAAAAGGATCCAACCTTTGATGTGAAAGTTTATCCGGCTTGGAGACCTGATAAAGCAATGAATCTTGAGAAACCGGAATACCTGGATTATCTCGGAACATTAAGTCAGGTTAGCGGCGTTAAGATTGATAGTTTTGAAGCATTAAAGAAAGCAATCGTTAATCGTTTAGAATTCTTCCATGAAAGAAAATGCCGAATTTCCGATCATGGTTTAGATTATATTATGTATGCACCTGCTTCCGAGGAAACGGTTGAGACTATTTTCCAGAAAAGATTGCAAAATCAACCTCTTAGCCAGTTGGAAATGATACAATTTAAAACTGCATTTATGCTGTTTGTGGGTAAGGAATACCATAGATTAGGCTGGGTAATGCAGCTCCATTACGGATGCAAGCGTAATAATAATACCCTTGCTTATAATAAGCTTGGTCCGGATACCGGCTATGACTGCATTAATAATTATGCTCCGGCTGCTGAACTTGCGGATTTCTTGGATGCTTTAAATAAAACAGACGAGCTTCCAAAAACCATTATCTATAGCTTAAATCCTGCAGATAATGCAGTAATCGGTACCATCCTCGGCTGCTTCCAGGATTCTACCGCAGTCGCTAAGATCCAACAGGGAAGCGCTTGGTGGTTTAACGACCACAATCAGGGAATGAGAGAGCAAATGACTTCCCTTGCTAATTTAGGCTACCTTGCCGGTTTTGTTGGTATGCTTACCGACTCAAGAAGTTTCCTCTCCTATCCGAGACATGAATATTTCCGTAGAATTCTCTGTGATTTACTGGGAAAATGGGTAGAGAACGGTGAATTCCCGCAAGATTATGAGACCTTAGGAGAGATTGTACAAGACATCTGCTATAATAACGCAATGCGTTATTTTAATTTCTAAACTTTTTCAAAACTCCTAATAATTATATGCAAAAACCGCAATGGTAATATGCCGTTGCGGTTTTTGCATATAGGAATATACTTCTTTTATGAATTTGAATTTAACATTCTCATATTTATTTATTTTTCAAGTACGACATGTTATACCCAAAATTTTCATGTGAAATTTATTGCAATGTTATTTATAAACATTAGTAAAACATTTGTATTATGTGCTAACAGAATATACAAGATAAATTGGCAAGCCATATCACTTGTTATGAAAAAAAGATGCATTAATTTCTTAATGCATCTTTTTTAACAGGGGATGAGAGAATCGAACTCCCACTAAAGGTTTTGGAGACCCTTGTCATACCATTTGACCAATCCCCTATTTTGCTGCAACGTCATGTCGCCTAATTATAGTACTATGAATTGTCTTAATTGTCAAGATTATTTTCAACTTTTCATCAATTTTATTCAGTCCATGCTTCCCGTTGTTTATGTAGTTACAATAAATCATAAAATTCTGTGCATGCTACAGTCTCATTCACAGTTCCGCCAATATGCTCGATTGCATGCACCATATTCTGTACAACCTCACGCTGGAAAATAACATTCTTTTCCAGATTATGAGCTGTTATACTGGTTGTAAGAGCAGCTTCCCTTAACTGTTGTAATACTTCTATTGTCTTTGACATAAGTTTTTCCAAATCTTTTTGAATTTCAATATCGGGTTTCGCTAACATCCTCTCATATTGACTTTGCAAATTTAACATGAGTTCCTTCCCCTGTTTTGTAAGTTTGATTGCTAAGTCCGAGACATTAATTACATCAAATGTCGCTTGTTCAACATTTTTTTGAGAACATTCCCATTGGTTAATGATATCCGTTGCAGTTCCAACGCATTCCTGCGCCTGTGCAAGAAGCTTTAATTGTTCACTAATCTTTTCCCCCAATGATAATCCCCCTTATCTTATGTATTCCATACCTTCATCATAAACGCTAGGGTAATGAACGTATTAATGCATGCTTTACCGCGATAATAGATTCATTACTTCTTGAATATTACGAACACCAATCAGTTTCATTCCGTTTATCATTGTTTTTATATGTTCCTTGTTCGCATATGGCAATATACAGGTTTCAAAACCCAGTTTGAAAGCTTCCAAGACTCTTTGTTCAGCCATATTAACCGCCCGGATTTCTCCGGTAAGACCAACTTCACCAAAGAGAATGGTTTTATCATCCAGAGGAACATTCTTATAACTTGAAAGTATCGCTGTTAAAACTGCTAAATCCAAGGCTGGTTCCGTAATTTTCATACCGCCTGCAACATTCACATAAGCATCACATTCAGCCATCTGTAAACCAAGACGTTTCTCCAGAACCGCCATAAGCAAATTAACACGATTATAATCAGTTCCTGCTGCTGTTCTTCTGGGTAAATTAAAATTGGTGCGGCAAACCAGCGCTTGTACTTCTACAAGAATCGGTCTTGTTCCTTCCAACGAAGCTGCCACAACGGATCCTGCTTCTCCTTCCGGTCTTCCCTTAAGCATGAACTCTGACGGGTTTTTCACTTCAACCAGACCATTGCTGTGCATTTCAAAAACACCAATCTCATTGGTAGAACCAAAACGGTTTTTTACTGCGCGTAATACTCGGTAAGAGGCGTGATTATCCCCTTCGAAGTACAATACGGTATCCACCATATGCTCTAATACCCTAGGACCTGCAACGACGCCTTCCTTCGTAACATGTCCTATAATGAAGATCGTTACACCATATCCCTTAGCAATACGCATTAAAGTTCCCGTTGCTTCTCTTACCTGGCTAACACTACCCGGAGCAGAGGCAACTTCTTCCTTAAACATGGTCTGAATCGAGTCGATGATTACGATATCAGGATTCTGCTTTTGAATCGTATTTTCAATAAAATCCAAATTCGTTTCACATAGGAGCAGAAGCTCGCCGTGAAACACGCCAAGCCTCTCTGCTCTCATTTTAATTTGATTCAAGGACTCTTCTCCGGAGATATAGAGTACTTTTTTTTGCTTATTTACGATTTCCCGACACATCTGCAGGAGCAGCGTAGATTTACCGATACCAGGATCTCCGCCAACAAGAACCAGACTACCCGATACAATTCCTCCACCAAGCACGCGATCCAGTTCTTCTATACCACAAGGAAAACGGGTTTCTTCCTCTGCTTGAATATGGGAGACGAGCTTCGGTTCATTCTCATTCTTTACTCTTACTGAAGATGTTGCGCTTTTCTTCATTACCGGTTCCTCTACAAAGGTATCCCATTGTCTGCAGCCGGGACATTGTCCCAACCATTTTGAAGATTCATATCCGCATTCCTTGCAGAAGAAAACGGTCTTGCTTTTAGCCATATTAGTATTTAACCACCTTTATCGCTGCATTTTCTTCTTCATTAAGCTCTATACTGAAGTTAAGTTTTCCGCCTAAATTTGTCTTCATTTTACCTAGAGACATACGATCTTTAAATATTTCATATTCCTTTTCTGCTTCTAATTCTAATGTAATCTGCGCGGTATCGGTACCCGATACAGAGAAATTGATTATATTATCCTTCGCATCAAAATGGAATACAGCAGTTCCAGGTACAGATTCATAGACAAACATTCCGTTTTTCTCAAGCTTTGTAATCTCACTGAAGGTTTTGACTTTATACAAGTCTCCCTCATGCTCGAAATCTGTCAATTTAGATTTAACCCCCAGTTTATAATTACCAAAGCTTATTGTCCCATCATTTTCCTTGCGTATTAACTCTTCAATAACTGCCATTATATGACCCTCCTAAATGTATTTATAACCTATGTGACAGATAACATAATCAATCATAACCTTTTTTGACCCAAAAACTTTACGCAGTTTTTTAGTCCGTAATAAATTCTTTTCTACATTATATAAGATATATCGGGCATTTTCTACACCTTTATTTTGACTTTATTACCATTTCATTGTCAATGTACTCTATGCTGACATTGTCCCCTTCTTTGATATTACCTGCTAAGATTTCTTCTGCCAAACGATCTTCAACATGCGTTTGGATTGCACGTCTTAACGGTCTTGCACCATACTTTGGATCGTATCCGACTTCTGCCAAATGCGCGACAGCTTCATCGCTAACTTCCATAACGATATTCATTTGCGCTTTAATACGCTTAGCAATCGTTTTTAGCATAATGGATACAATCTGTCTAATATTATCCTTGGTTAAGGAGTGGAATACAATAATTTCATCTATTCGGTTGATAAATTCCGGTTTGAAGATTCTCTTCACTTCATCCATAACACTTTCTTGCATACGCTTGTAGTCTTCCTTCTCGTCCGTTACTGAGGTAAATCCTAGACGTTTGGGTTCTACAATATTCTGTGCACCGGCATTGGATGTCATGATGATAATTGTGTTTTTAAAACTTACTCTTCTTCCTTGGGAATCGGTGATATGACCATCATCCAAAACTTGAAGAAGAATATTGAAAACATCGGGATGCGCTTTCTCTACTTCGTCAAACAGAATCACGGAATATGGATTTTGTCTGACTTTTTCACTTAACTGACCACCTTCATCATATCCCACATATCCTGGCGGCGATCCAATTAATTTACTTACACTATGCTTCTCCATGTATTCGGACATATCAACGCGGATAATCGAATTCTCACTGCCAAACATAGCTTCAGCTAAGGCTTTGGATAGCTCTGTCTTACCAACACCGGTTGGTCCTAAGAACAGGAAGGAACCAATTGGACGATTGGGGTCTTTCAAGCCCACTCTGCCTCGTCGGATTGCCTTTGCAACTGCTGCAACCGCATCCTCCTGTCCAATCACTCTTTCATGAAGAATATTCTCCAGGTTTTGCAAGCGCTGTGCTTCCTCTTCCTGCAGCTTACGAACCGGTATCTTCGTCCAGCTGGAGATAATATCAGCAATTTCATTTTCACTGACAACCAGTTGCTTCTCTTGTTTATTTTTTTCCTCAAGAACCTTCTGTTTCTCCAGCTCCTCTTGTGCAGCTTCCTGCTGCTTCTTAATCTCGCCGGCTCTTTCATAAGCTTCCTGCTTAATCGCTTTCTCCTTCTCTTCCTCCAGAAGTCGGATTTCTTCTTCCAACTCCTTAATTCTCGGAGATGTTGTGTAAGCACTCAGACGTACCTTGGAAGCGGCTTCATCCATTAAATCAATTGCTTTATCAGGTAGATAGCGGTCATTAATATAACGGGCGGATAGCTTTACGGCTGCCTCGATGGCACCATCTGTGATGCGTACCTTATGATGCGCCTCATACTTATCCCGCAAACCAAATAGGATTTGAATTGCTTCATCTTCCGATGGTTCCTCTACAACTACAGGCTGGAATCTTCTTTCCAAAGCCGCATCCTTCTCTATATATTTCCGATATTCTTCTCTGGTTGTAGCACCAATGATTTGCAGCTCTCCGCGAGCTAAGGACGGCTTTAAGATATTGGAGGCATCGATTGCGCCTTCCGCTCCGCCTGCACCGATAATCGTGTGTATTTCATCAATAAAGAGCAGCACATTACCACTGCTGATTACTTCATTAATAACTTTTTTAATACGTTCCTCGAATTCTCCACGGTATTTGGAACCTGCCACCATACCGGACAAATCCAAGGTTACGACACGTTTTTCCTTAATGGTATCCGGAATATTCCCTTCCACAATTTTTAAAGCAAGACCTTCCGCTATAGCAGTCTTACCTACACCGGGTTCACCAACAAGGCAAGGATTGTTCTTGGTTCTTCTGCTTAATATCTGAACAACTCTTTGAATTTCGGTCTCTCTTCCAATGACGGGATCTAACTTACCTTCCCTGGCGTATTCCGTCAAATCACGGCTATATTGATCCAAGGTAGGCGTTGCCGAAGGTTTTCCTTTCGATTTACTCTTACCTGCAGCATATTCATTCTTGGCTGCATTGATATCAATACCCGAGGCAGCCAGCAGATCAATATAAACCTTCTGGATATTTACACCCAAAGTATTTAACAGACGAATTGCAATGCAGTCGGGTTCCTTAATTAATGCGATTAAAATATGTTCTGTACCTACAAGGGAAGCTTTTAACCTAGCTGCTTCTTTGTAACTTTGATCGATAATCCTCTTTGCTCTCGGTGTAAAATCACCGCCATCCATCATTTCTACGCCATTACTTGGAGCAATCAGTTGGTTAATTAATTCCAAAACCTTTTCTGCACTTACCCCATTTTCAGCCAACACTTTTCTCGCAACACCATCTACTTGCAATAGCCCCATGAGTAAGTGTTCCGTACCAATATAATTATGGGAAAGGCGGAATGCTGTTTCTCTTGCTAAACTGATTGCATTCTTTGCATTTTCTGTAAATTTATCATACATCATATGTTATCCTCCATTCTCTCTTAAGAGTATGATTCTTTACTCTTAATCTACACATTGGAAAATAAAAGTATAAATATCATACAAGATGAATTGATAAGGCAATTCACTTGTCTTGATAAAAATCATCTATATAATTGTAGGTAATTCTTTTCTAATATATTCTGCTCTGGCTTGGTCTCTAGTCACACTGCCTAAAGGTTTGCCAAGCGTCCATTGAAGGCTTCCGGGCTGTACACCCATCATTAATTTATGAATATTAAATTCTCGATCAAATTTGATTAAGCCTGTATCCACACCAAATTTTAATTGGGACAGCAAATTCATTGCATCATCTGAGGTAATCTGTCTGGCATACTTTAATATGCCGTAGGTTCGGAATACTTGGTCCTGAATCTCATCTGCATTTAAAGATAACATATATTCTCTTCTTTTTCTTTCCTGCTTAACGACTTGTGATACAATTCGTTTTAGATTCTCAATAATTTCTCTTTCCGAATTTCCCAGGGTTTTCTGATTGGAGATTTGATACAGGTTTCCTAAGCTTTTTGATCCTTCGCCGTAGATTCCCCGGATGGTCATTCCATATTTGCCAACTTCCTCAACCAATCTTTGGATTAATCTTGCGGAACTAAGGGCTGGCAGAAACACCATACAGGATGCCCGCATACCGGTACCTGCATTGGTCGGACACGCTGTGAGATATCCATACTTTTCATCATAAGCAAAATGTAATTTTTCATAAGCAATATCGTCAATCTTATCCGCTAATTCATACGCCTCTTCCAGATTCATGCCTCCGACAATTGCTTGAATCCTTACATGATCTTCTTCGTTAATCATGATACTGATTGTCTCATCCTCAGATAGGATGAGACCTGTTGTTTGTTCTTTTGCAGCCAGCAAAGGACTTACGATATGGCGTTCTACCATAGCTGCTTTATCGATATCACTTAATGTACTGATATTGCATGCATAATATTTGCGATTATCTTTTTCAGACAGAATCGGAGTTAGCTCCTTAACCTGATTTACCAAATTTACTGCCTGTTCTTCCTGCAATTTAATAGAAAATGGGTAACTTTCTAAATTTCTGGCGAGTCTGACACGGCTGGAGATGACAACATCATTATCCGGAACATTTTGCTCATACCATTTAAGCATTGCCAATCTCCTCCTTCTTTAATTGCTTTATTAAATCCCGAAGTCTTGCCGCTTCCTCGAATTCTTCCTTTTCGATAGCTTCCTGCAGTTTCAGAGATAATTTCTCGATTTCAGACATATCCTTCAAGATACGATCCGTCGATGTCACAAAACCTTTCGGACGTTTTCCTGTATGGACTTCAGCTCCTTGAATACCTTTTAAAGTCTTACCTAGTTGGCCATTAAAGCTTCTGTAGCATTCGGCACATCCAAACTTACCCAATTGCAGAAACTCTTCATAGGTCATTCCGCAGGTCTTACATTCTAACTTTGGTATATTGTAAAAGGAGTTTTTAGCACCTGCAGCGGAATAGTTGTCAAATAAGGTTGTTAGCAGGTCTCCTAAAGAAAACTCATTATTTAAGAAAGGTTTATCTATTTGAAAGGATGTGTAATTTGCAGCACATTCTTCACAAAGATGCTGTTCCTTCTTCACACCGTTAATTATCTCTGTGTATAATACTTTCGCATCTCTCTTTTTGCAACGATCGCATTGCATATGCATTACCTCCTTTCAAAATCTTTATAAATCTGATCAATAATTTCATGAACCTCCTTGCAACTGATATTCTTACATGCGGCTTGTGCAAGAATGACACGAAGGTTATCCTTAAGTTCCTCCATTGCTTGCCATTTATTAATATCGATGGCGATAACTGCACCTTTTCTTCGATCTAGTTTCACATATCCTTCCTGCTTCAATATCGAATATGCCTTGTTAACTGTATGCATATTGATGCCTATATGATCTGCTAGCTCTCGAACCGATGGAAGATTATCGCCCTCTCGTATCTGAGAAGTAGCAATGCCATAGATGATTTGATTTCGTAATTGTATATAAATCGCTTCATCACTATTAAAATCAATTTCTACATACATTGGATACACCTCATTTATAAAAACCTTGTAAGTTATACCTGTTATATCTTAAGTATAACAAACGCTAACTCTATTTGTCAATCCATATCATGCTCACGGAATCCTCTTTGCTTCATATAAAGTCTTATAACTGCAAACAATAGTAACGCACATAGCGATGCAAGAATGGCTATTACCACTGCTGCTTTGGTAAGATTATTCCGATACTCCTTCGCCTGTAAGCGTTCTTGCTCTTCAGAATTGGTGTTGTCCCAATCCGTATTCACAGAAACATAACGCTGCAGTGTTTTTTCAATACGATCGTATTGATAAAAGCCTTTTTCTCCATATTCATTTTCGGCATAGATTAAGAAGAAGTCATTGGCAATACCGTTTTTATCATTTTCTAAGAAATATGCCTTAATTGCTACGTCAGATAGAATTACGGTATCCTGACGATATCCTTTCGGAATTGCCACATCGCTGCCTGGTTCAATAAGTTTATATTTACCGCTGTAGATTGCGTAGATTTCTCCGTCCATTCGAATAACTTCAAATAGGCTTTGTGATTTGCCAGGTGTTATCGTAGGTTCTTCCGATGGTTCCTCATTAGCAGCAAATTCTTTCTTTACATTTATAGTATATTCTATGACAGCTCCCGATTCTGCTAACACAGTAATGATAATTTTATTTTCCCCTTCTTTTAACGATTCATTACCGGAAATCTTAATCGTTGCTTTTTCATCTTCTGTCAACGCATTAATTACTAATTTCTCTACATCGGAGCTAATTTCCATACTGTATTCAAATACATTTTTATCAAATTCAGGTACAAGTCCGGCCGGACTAATCTTTAAAGATTTCAAATAGGCATTGTCAGAAGCGGTTTGCTTGGGATTTACATTAATCGTTAGCACATTGCTGGATACGGACATTTCATCACTGGTTTCAAAATCATAAACCATTGCTCGTCCGGAAAATGCGATTTCTGTATTTCCTTGCTTTAGCGCATGGAACCTTAATGTATATTTACGATTCGTACTACCTTCCGCTAACCCAAAATCAGAAATCTTAAGGAAACCGCTGCTGCCTGTAATTACCGAAGCACCCTCGGTATATTCCAGCACCTCATCATCATAGGTCAGGTTCGCTTCAAAATCTCCAAACATCGTGTCAGAATTGATTCGGATATATACAAAAAAGTCTTCACCCACGGTCACTTGATTACTATCCGCAGAAATTTCAATCTCAGCACTTGCTGCCTGTACCGGTTTTACCGAAACGATAAAACTTGACAGTAAAGCTAATAATAGTATTCCAATATATTTTCCCATTTTTCTCATAAGGTATCCTCCATAATTAATCCTCTGTAGTCAACTTCCTTCTCTACTTCTATTTTAATGCGAAAATCAATTTATTGCTATTAAATTTTGATTAACATTTTTACAATTGTTATATAGGAAAATCCGGCCGACAGGTTCGATTACCCATGGCCGGATTCAAGCCTGCTAATTTTATGTTGCAAAGCTTCTTATTCTCTTACAATATGAATTACATATTCTGCAATATCACCATTTTCAGCGATTACCGGTACTTTAACCTCATTATTTCCTTGAACTAATTGAACATAACCTCCGCCTCCGAGGGTTGCTTTCTTGCTTACGGTGGACGCTTTCACTTCAACAAATTCCACATCCTGCGGAACAATTAGGTAGTAATTATATTCCGTTTGATCGAATGTCGGTGTAATCGTCAATTCCTTACCTTTCGCATCCAATACCTTTAAGCTCTTCAAGCGGTTATTCGGGTTAAACTTCGTGGTAGGTCTTGGTGCAGGCTGGGATGGCATATTCAAATATACCGGTATAGAGAATACAATCGGTGTATCTGACATAGCACTGTATGCTGTAGCTACCTTCTTTCCTTCCGCCCAAGGCGCCTCCACATTGGACATGTATTGATGATAAAAGGTTGAATTTGATGTTACATTGAACTTCTGCAAATAGATTGTATCCTGTCCTCGGTTTATGTAACTGCTGCCAATGAAGTAGGAACCGCCAACAATGGATCTGTAAGGATTCGTCCATGGAATCATATAAAGCTCATTGGTTGTAGCATTGCTCGTTCCGTATTTAGCATACTTTAGCCCATTCTTAATTGCGCCACCACCGGCACTATCATTTGCTCCAATATTATAGAAGTTATAGTAACCTTCGTAACCGCTATAGGTACCGGTTACACTTTGGCTCAATGTATTCGGTCCGGTAACAACCTCCTGCTTAACTCTGGAAGCCAAATGATATGGGCTTACGCCAGAATATTCTGCTGCAGCCAGGAAGGTCTCACCGTAGGTGTAGCTCTTAGTTTTATTATTTTCATCGATAAAGGAGTAAGAGGTGTTATACAACGCAGTACCTTTTAGGATATTTTCTACTCCATTTACATTCTGAAATTCTGGTTGGAACTTCAGTAATTCAAACTGGAAGATGGTATCGGGTGCAAAGAAATTCCTCGGATCCATATAGTATTCGATGGCTTCCTTGGATGCTGTTACCCAAGTAGAACCGTCAAAGACAACAAACGTATCATTTTTCCAGTTATACGCCCCATTTTCAAGTGATTTCCATTCAATACCCTTACTATTTGGAATTAGGTTTTTGCCCGGTACACTCTCCTCTTTTATAACCGTATTCCAATCCAAACCAGTATGATAAGCCTTGAAGATCCACTTCGGATATTGCGCATGCAATTGTCTTAAACCTTCTTTATAGCTTTCCGGGAAATTCTCCAGCGCAAGTTGAACTTCAAAATCCAAGTTATCCGGATCACCAAAGATTGGTGTAGGGGTCGGCGTAATATTACCATTATCCGGAAGCTTTACATCGGGATCGGAGGCAGGCCGTTTCTCACCAATATAGATATAATCTGCCTGAACATATCCGCTTAACGCCTGACCTTCATGGATAAAGGATATCAAATACCAAACCGTACCATCGACAGACACATCACCCGTTACAGTAATCTTTTGTCCATTTTGTAAAATCACAGGTTCATTGCCGCGATCCAAAAGCATATCATTATTCACTAATACATTGGAAAGAACATTTAAATAAATCGTATTACACACATAACCCGTCATAGAGGATGTAATATATCGATGGATTTGTAAATTGGATACCATCAGCAAATCTTCTGATGGTGTTGGACTAAGTGTCGGAACCGGAGTCGGTGTGGCTGTTGGCGCTTTGGTTGGCTTTGGCGTCGGAGAAGGAGTAACCTCAGGTCCTTTTGTTGGTTTTGGTGTCGCTGTCGGTGCCTTCGTCGGCTTTGGTGTTGCCGTTGGTTTCGGGGTAGGTGTTGCTGTAGGTTTCGTTATGGTAGGACGAAATACAATCTGACTTGCCAATGCATATCCGGTCATTTTCTCATCCTCATAGGTAAAGGTAAATTTATACCACTTGCTGGTGCCGACGATTTTCTCATCGGTAATGGATACATTCTTACCTTCTTTTAGGGTAATCATATTCCCACTCTTATTCTTAAGATAAGCAGCTTTACTATTGGCTGAGGTTCTTACCTTTAATTTACTAACTCCAACCTCACCTTTGATTGCTTTACTGTAATCGAAAGAAATATAGGAACTTAAGACATATCCTGTAATCGTCTTTGTCCCTGATTCAAAAGTGATCGCATACCATTTTTCAGTATCATTTAAGGCCTCATTTATAACAGTAACCGTTTGTCCCTTGGTTAATCCTCCAACTTTACTATAGGATGTCCCGGGACCACTGCGAACATTTAATGAAGTTGCCAAAACCTTACCCTTAAGTTCAACTATCTTTTCAATTTCGCCGCCTTCCTTGCTGCCGGGTGTTGGTGTGGCAGTCGGCTTTGCTGTTGGTTTCGGTGTTGCGGTCGGCTTTGGCGTTGGTGTTGCTTTTGCAGTTTCTTTTACTTCTATATAATCACTATGTACATAACCTTTTACTGAATTCCCGTTAAATTGCAAGGATACGTAATACCATTCTCCATCCTCACTGAGGATGCTTACGGTTGCTCCCTTGGTCAGATATACATCCATTCCGGAAAGTTGAACTTTACTTGAAGTTATGGACGGTTTTGATCTTACATTCAGAGAATTGGCGATTACCGTTCCTGTTTGTGAAGCTTTAACCTTAACCAGGTTCCCAGGCAATCCCTGAGGAGTTATCAAGCATAATATGAGCAAAACAATCAGTACCTTGTTTAACAATCTTTTTTTCAAGCAAATGCTCCTTTCCATGATAAAACAATTAAAATTTATGGTAGCTTACACTGATTAAAGCGCGTTCATTTCAGCACTTTAGCCAATATTAGACATAATATCAAATTCTTGCTTAATCATAATGTGGAGTTATGGCACTTATGTGGCATTTTATGCACTTTTTGCTAGAACATGTATGGTTAGGTCATATTTTGCAATGATGCGAAATTTTACTAATTAAAATCAATAAGGCTACCTGATGGAATGTTCCCTCAAACTTAGGGAAGCATTCCACCAGGTAGCCCAATCAGGTTAACAAAATATAAACATTACTTTTTATTTAAATTTCATCAATTGCTTTTCCGATGTCCGTACGCATGTATTTATTTTCAAATGCAATCCATGTGGTAGCTTCATAAGCTTTCGCACGGGCTTCTTGCAGGTTTCTGCCCTTTGCGGTGATACCAAGGACTCTGCCCCCATTGGTTACGATGCTATTATCTTCTTTGCGTGTACCGGCATGGAATACATAGTAGTCTTCTTTATCCTTAAATTTCTCTAAGCCATGTATTGGATAACCCTTCTTGTAATGTTCCGGATACCCTTCGGATGCTAAGATTACACATACCGCAGCATTATCCTCAAAATCCAGATGGATTTGATCCAGACGTCCATCAATACATGCTTCGCATACCTCGATAAGATCATTTTTCATTCTGGGTAGTATAACCTGCGCTTCCGGATCACCAAAGCGGGCATTATATTCCACAACCTTAGGACCGTCCCCAGTGAGCATTAATCCGAAGTATAGTACACCGACAAAATCGCGGCCTTCCGCTTTCATGGCATTGATGGTAGGCTGATAGATTTTTTCTTTACAATAGTTATCGATCTCTTTGGTATAGAATGGACTTGGTGAAAAGGTTCCCATTCCGCCTGTATTCAGTCCCTGATCTCCATCCTTCGCCCGCTTATGATCTTGGGCACTGGTCATCGGCAGTATCCGCGTACCATCACAAAAAGCCAATACGGACACTTCACGTCCGGTCATAAATTCTTCGATTACCAGACGATCCCCTGCCGCACCAAACTGCCGGTCTTCCATAATTAGCTTTACGCCTTTTTCAGCTTCGGAAAAATCCTTACATATGAGTACACCTTTCCCCAATGCAAGACCATCCGCTTTAAGTACAATGGGGTAACGACTTGTCTTTAGATATTGGATTGCTTCCACAGAACTTTCAAAGATCTCATATGCTGCAGATGGTATCCCATATTTTTTCATCAAATTCTTTGAAAATGCTTTGGATCCTTCAATTATTGCGGCATTTTTCCTTGGACCAAAGATACGTAAACCTCTTTCTTCAAATACATCTACGATTCCTGCTACCAAAGGATCATCCATACCCACGATTGTCAAATCAATTGATTCCTTCTCTGCAAAATCTGCTAAGCCTTGCAAATCCGTCGATGCAATATTAATACATTCTGCATCTTCTGCGATACCTGCATTGCCAGGAGCACAATAGATTTTGGAAACTCGAGCACTCTTGGCAATCTTTTTTACAATTGCATGCTCCCGTCCACCACTGCCGATTACGAATACTCTCATCTGCTACCTCCGTAAAACATAAACTTCAATCCACCGTGATAAAGAGAATAACAAAACAAATTCCTCTATGAACTAGCGAAATGTTTTTATTTCTTTATCTTCACAATATTGTCTTCTATCGTTATTTTTCCTTGGGAAATCAAGCGTACTGCCTCCGGCAGGATTACCCATTCTGCCTCTTCCATTACTCTGCGTTGAAGACTCACCGGGGTATCCCCCTCCAGCACATTGACAGCTTTTTGCAGGATAATCGGACCGGTATCGGTACCCTCATCTACAAAATGAACTGTAGCACCCGTTACTTTTACACCTCGTTTCAAAACCGCCTCATGTACCTTTAACCCATAGTAACCTATTCCACTAAATGACGGAATTAAAGAAGGATGCACATTAATGATTCGATTCGGATACCTTGCAACAATATTTCTTGGTACAATTCGTAAGTAACCAGCCAGAACCACCAAATCAACGTTATGTTGCTTCAATTGCTCCAATAGCGCTTGCTCAAATTGCTGTGGTTCAGGATAATCCTGCCGCGTTATTGCTACTGTTTTAATTCCATGCTTTCTTGCCCTTTCTAAAGCAAACGCATCCCTCCGGCTACTGATTACAACTTCAATTTTAACACCTTCTAATTTCTTCTGTTCAATTTGATCAATCAAAGCTTGCAGATTCGTTCCGCCACCCGATACCAGTACAGCCAATCTTAACATAAGCTGACTCCCTTCGTTCCATTTTTAATTTCGCCAACGACATAAGCAATTTCCCCAGCGTTGCAAATGGCTTTTAATGCGTTATCTGCCTCATCAGAATCTACTACAACAATCATACCCAGTCCCATGTTAAAGGTGTTGTACATCATATGCTCTTCGATATTCCCATCTTTGGCAAGCATCTTAAAGATTGGAGGTATCTCATAACTATTCTTTTGAATAACCGCTTGAACTCCATCCGGAAGCATTCTTGGAATATTCTCATAGAACCCGCCCCCGGTAATATGACTGCAGGCTTTTACCGTTACACCGCTGTTCTTCAATCCCTGCAGGGCTTTTACATAGATTTTGGTTGGTGTTAGTAAAGTTTCTCCTAACGTAGCACCCAGAGATTCGTAATACGTATCCATGACATCTCTCTGCATACGAAATACCTTACGGACTAAAGAGTACCCATTGCTGTGTATGCCGGAGGAAGCCATACCAATGAGTACATCACCTTCTTTTACATTCTCACCGGTGATAAGCTTTTTCTGATCTACAATACCTACTGCAAAACCAGCCAAATCATATTCATCCTCCGGATAGAATCCCGGCATCTCTGCAGTTTCTCCACCAATTAAGGCAGCACCTGCCTGGATACATCCCTCTGCCACACCTTTTACAATGGTAGCAATTTTGGTTGGTGTATTTTTACCGCAGGCAATATAATCCAGGAAGAATAAAGGCTCCCCGCCTGCGCATGCAATATCATTCACACACATGGCTACGCAGTCGATGCCAATGGTGTCATGCTTGTCCATAAGAAATGCAACCTTCAGCTTTGTACCCACACCATCCGTCCCGGATACCAAGGTCGGCTGTTCCATATCTTTAAATGTTTCTAATGAAAATGCACCGGAAAATCCGCCTATTCCTGTCAGAACCTCTTTACGCATCGTTTGCTTAATATGATGCTTCATCAGTTCCACAGCCTTATAACCTGCTTCAATATCCACTCCTGCCGCCTTATAATCCATGCCAATTCCTCCCAATGTAATTATTATCAATCTATCCCATCTGCCCACATTTTAGCATATGAATATGTATTTGTCCTTAATTTTTCCCGGATAAATTCTTATCTCATTTATAAGCTGACCTAATCATAGCCTTTGAATTTTTCCCAATTCAACAAAAGTCTAATCCTATCCTCCATACATAAAAAATGCCAAACGATTTCGTTTGACATTTTATCATCTTATGCAATTAACTAAAGCTCTAAGAACCTTTGCATTCCATAAGTATGAAGCATACGGTATAGAATAAAGTCAGCTGCCGCCACTAAACCGATCCAAATCAGGTGCGCTAAAGCCTTATCAGGTATCACATATACGCAGGCATACTGTACAAAAACAATACCCATGCCCGCAAATACACACACCATGGAAGCCGCGCTCTGCTTCACTACAATCGTTTCCGATGTCCAATGAAAGTTAGGGAATTTTAAGTTTACAAGCAGGCCAAACATCGATATGAATAAAGCGTAAACTACTGCCATAAGCAAAATAAGTAACCCTTGAAATAAATCATAGTTTAAGGCAAAGCTAATAATGACAGTATCAACAAGTATCGGCGATACAATCGCTAAGTTAAAAGCGATTTTTGCGCGGAATATCGTCTTTATTGATACAGGCAATGATTTTAGGATCCATAGTTGTTTACCTTCCAAGGAAATAGATGCCATAGTGGTACTGCTCATTATCATAAAAAATGATATCGCTACCGGTGCAAAGTCACCTAACATACCTGCAAATTGCGGCATAGATAGCAGCTCCTCTATCTTAAAATGTAGATTTAGTAAATCCGCCAGAGGGCTCGTAATAAATAATAATGCCACTGCACCGAGAGTTAATAGGATAACACCAAAGCCGGTATTTAGTACATAAGTAGGTGTAGTAAAAAATCGTTTCATTTCCTTCCTAAAGAGTGCGGAAAACGGAGAATTTGTCTTTAGTTCCTCCATCTTAAACTTCATCCCCGTTATACCGGTAAGCATTTTGGTATTCAACCATTTAAAGCATCTACCAATCCCTATCGTATAGAGAAGAAAGGTAAGTACGGATATTCCTATGAAACTAAGCATTGCCGTAACATCGTAATGGATGACCGCTTTCGTATATAGTGCAGCGAGCGGATAGTAGGCATTGATCTTCTCTGTTAGTATACGGCTCATTTGGGCTATTTTCTGCCCCGTATCTCCCGTATTTATGGATAATAGCATGAATCCTACAAACAGGAGAAGGGAAAGCACAATCTGAAAAAAGTTCCTATAGCGAAATTTGGAGGCTACATAGGCAATCACCGTACCAAGTACGGAAGCCAGTATAATCGGTACCAGCGGAATAAAAAATAAGGTAACGATACTATTCAAAACAAAGAGAATTCCCGGTTGTGCCATTACACCATATACCAGCAATGCAGGTATCATTATGATTGCTGCAAATACCATATTAATCGCATAGAGAAAAAACACACGGCTGGCAACAATCCCTGCGGTACTTATCGGTAATGACATAACCATATCATAATCACGGAAACCAAATATCGTTCCTTTCACTTTAAATATCGTAGTTATCAGGGAAGTCAAACTAGTGAAGGCCATAAATAATGGCGGCAATATCTCAAGGCTGTTAAACACTTCGAGTCCACCGGCAATCATAATACTATACATGAAGGAAACTCCACTCATGATTATAACAAATAGCACTAATCCCCCATACCCTGACTCCTTAGACTTCTTCGTGCCAAAGTTCCCGATTGACAGCATATCGATTAAAATCGCACCGATTTGCATGCGAATAAGATGTATCACTTTATCCATATTAACACCAAACCTTTCTTAATCGGAGGAATTGAAGGAGTCTATTTTTCCTCATCAATCAGCTCTAGGAAGACGTCCTCAAGACTGTGGTTTCCTTTAACTTCTTGGGTTGTTCCGCTGGCAACCAATTTCCCGTCCTTGATAATCGCAATCTTGTTGCAAAGCTTCTCTGCCACTTCAAGGACATGGGTGGAGAAGAAAATGGCACTTCCATCCTTGCACAGATCAGCCATGATGGTTTTTAATGTATAGGATGCTTTCGGATCAAGTCCAACGAAAGGTTCATCCAATACAAGCAACTTTGGCCTATGTATCAACGCAGCAGTAATCGCCAATTTCTGTTTCATGCCATGAGAGTAAGAGGCAATAGAATCCCCCAGATTACCCGTGATAGAAAATGCCTCTGCATACTTTTCTATTAACGTTTTTCGATCCGATTTATCAACCTCATAGATATCTCCGATAAAATTCAGGTATTCAATTCCGGTCAAATGTTCATATAAATCCGGATTATCCGGAATATAAGCAATCGCTTTTTTGCAACTAACAGGGTCTTTCTTGATGGATACTCCATCAATTAGAATATCCCCTTCCTCAAACGTCATAACCCCTACAATTGCACGAATCGTTGTTGTCTTACCTGCACCATTATGTCCAATAAAACCAAAGATATCTCCGCCCGATACCTCCAGACTTAAGTTATCTACGGCTTTCCTACCCTTACTGTAACTTTTAGAAAAATTCTTAATTACTAACATAGCCCCTCCTCCAAAAATTGTTCGATATAATAAAAAGGCAAAGGCCTCAATGTCAATATCTTCCCTGGCTTTTGCCTCTTATCTGAATCCTCTTACGCTTCATCAAATGCCTTATTTAATTCTTCTGTACCTTCTAAGACAAATCTACCGTTTCGGATGATTGGAATAATTCTTCCATCCTTACAGTATACAGCAATCTCCTTAATCTCATCATAAGGTAAGGTAATATCCGTATGGCAGTTAAAATAAGCCTTGGATGGATCTGCTTTACGAATTAATGAGATTTCATTATCTCTTGCCACAATCTCTTTACCATCCGGGTTAAATGTTTTAACTTCTTCACTATGTTTATAGCAGGTATCACCAATAGCGAAATGTGGGCCGGTCTTTTCTGCAATCAAAATCGGAAGGCGAGGCGCTATATCATATTTCTTGCCCATCATATAGGCTGTGGTATTCGTTCCAATCGCAAATTCACCAAGCGGCAGGTAATCATGATTGAATAATAAATTTTCTTTTATAAAATTCTTATTCTTGCTTTCCTCCTCGAAATTACCACAGGTATAATCGGTAATAATACCATCTTTGAAAGTAAGTTCTAACTCACGATATTCTAATTCATTCAAATATACCTTTGGTACATGTAATACACCATTGGTTCCCTTTAATACAGGAGATGTAAATACCTCACCAACAGGAATATTTACATCTGCAACGCAGTTCTCAAAAGCTGTTTCCTTCGTGGGATCTGCAAGCGGATGAATCATAACTTTAATATCGGTGCGATTCTTACCACTTCCTTGAACACGCACATATTCTCCCTGATCCAAGACATCAATAATTTTCTGCTGAATTTTCTGATACAGAGCGCTATCCAAGGTGTTTACCTTCACCGTCTCAGCAAATATCTCCTCAAAATCTTTACCGATCTCAGGGATCGGATAAGCAATAATCGTAAAGGAGGTTTCCTCCTGTTTCAGATATTCCATGGTTATCAAGCCGCTCTTATTCGTATAGTCCAGATATAATTTCTGCTGCCGTTTGTCCAGACGAATGGCTTCCTTCTTATCCTCCGGCACAAAAAGATCTTCACCAAATACTTGAATTAAGGCTGGCCCTGCATAAACTGCTCCTTGCTCCTTAAATTTCTCATAGGAAGCCTGTAAACATTTTAATTGCCGTACCTGGAATGCTTTATCATAGAAAATACCAATATCAAAGCGATGATCAAAGTCATACTGCCTATTCGGACTCGTGCCGTGATATCCGATCTTTAAATGCTGTTTCTTATTGACTGCATTATTTGCCGCACGGTAAATCGTTGCTTCCAAACCCATTTTCTTAAAGTTTTCAATCGCATAACGTACCATACGTTCAAAACCAAGCTGATAGCGTATATTTACGATGGACTTCTTACTTAAATCTAACCGGTTTGCAATAAAGCCTAAGCGGAAGCCTTCTGTGAAAGTATCCGCCATTGCCTTAACACGATCTTCCGGGAGGGAATTGATAAACTGCGCAGTACGAATTTCATTTTCCGTAATATATTCTCCATATTGGTACAGATAACGAAGATCGGTCAAATCAGATTCCATAATGATATCTTTTGCAAAGGAGAGATTGGTATCCAGCAGCTCTCTCGTACGGTGTTCCACTAAGATATCACAATAATCATACATAAATTCATAAATCGACCGCTTTACATCTTTAAACGTAAACTCATCTTCCCGTTCAAAATAGTTGTATACTTCAATCAGTAATTCCAAATATAAGGTTAATTCATAGAGCCTGTTTTCAAATGCATAAATAATAAGGTTGCGTAATTCCGTTGCTAGGAACGAAAGCAGCTTTCCATATTTCTTACCCAACCTTGCACAGGCATAAGTAGGATTCGTATAGCTAACTTCATAGTTTTCTCCGATTAGCTCCTCATACAGTGCGCGGTTAATGGATTGGAGTTCCTTTAAAGTAAGATTCTTTAAACGATCTTCTTTCACCATCTCTGCAACACTATTTACCAGCATCACAAAGGATGCTTCCCTCTGAAAAAAGTCATAATATGGCTCTTTCACCGTCTTTTCCTGTTCAATCAGACTGATACGTTCCATCGCAAGGTCGTATCGTTCTCTGATTTCTTTGTTCTGCTCTGCAAATAACGTATGATACTTCATATTAACCTCCGCCTTTCCCCTTATAAAGGTTTCTTTAATACATTTTTACTTTATAATTTCCATTGTAATTTTGCTGATTTGCGCTTTAAGCATCGATGATATTTCCATTCTTTACATTTTTATAAATCATTTCTTTTTCAAATTCCCATAAAACTTCAGAGCCCTCATGTGTTGTTTCATTTCTGCTTAAAATCTGCGATAATTTTACCTGATGCTCCCTCCAGGACTTACCGTTACTGCTTGCATTAAGAAGTACCGGCTGCATTCTATCCAAAGTAATTGCAAACTTTGCTTCCGGGGTAACCCCTTCTTCGAATTCCTCCCATAAATCCCGCATCTTTTTTGCTTGATCTTTTGGTAATAAGTTAAAAATCCGGTCAGCGGCTGCCAGCTCCCTTTGCCTCTTAGAATCATGTGCTTTTTCATCATAAGCGTAGGTATCCCCGGCATCAATCTCAACAATATCATGGATCAAAACCATCGTTATTGTCTTTAAGACATCGATTTTCTCATTGGCATGTTCACTTAGAATTACACACATCAATGCAAGATGCCAGGAATGATCTGCATCATCTTCTTTACGGCTTCCGTCACACAAATAATTCTGACGAATGATGTTCTTGAGTTTATCCACTTCAATTATAAAATTCATCTGCTCTTCCAATCTGGTCATCCTTAACCTCCCAGTCCCAGGATATATAAAATCAATAAAACGATAATCATGATACCGTTGATTCCGATGCCAATAATCGGAAAACGATAGTAAATATCCTTTTCCTTAAATGCTTTATACGAAAGATAGAAACCATAGGCTGAAAGGCAAAATAACAGTACTCCGATAATACCAAGATAAATTCCGCCATTTCCACGGGATGTACTGGAGAATATACTAATCGCTATAAAAATGGTTAGTACAGCAAAACCAATTATCGCAGACCATATTCCAAGTTTGCTATGGCTTCTACCTGAAAAATGAATCATTTCTCTATTTCTTTTCCACATGCGTATGCTCCACATGTTACCCTCCTATTTAAGTTCCTATGATACCTTGTCTCGAAAATGTTCCGTTCTGTTTTAATTTTATCATTCATTTTCTTTGCGGCTTGTTCTTTGCAATTTTCGATACAGGGATGATAGGATGGAATACGCGATATACCCCAATATTCCTCCGATACTATTCATTAAAATATCATCCACATCAAAAACTCCGACCTTTGTATACAACTGTATCAGTTCAATAGCCAAACTAAACAAAACACTAAGTATTGCAATCACTATGAAACGGCGGTAGCTTCTCTTTAACATTGGAAGAAGGAAGCCAAATGGGGTAAATGCCAAAACATTTCCAAGAATATTGACTACAAAATTCTCAAAACCCAACTTTTCTCGATATTTAATGAACCGTTTAATCTCTTTCAATAGTTCCAAATTATAACGATATTCCTCAGAAATGATACCTCTTCCATAATGATCACTTAAAAACAAAAAATAAGATAATAATATGATATATAAGTAAAACAAGATCAAACCGCACCTTGCAATTCTTTTTCTCGTTATCTCTTTCAATGTCCATCTCCATATACTTCTTATAGTTTTTTTCTGGAATCAAATAACATTATAATAGATTGACAAAGCAAATACAGTAATTAGATTTTCCTATGCAATTGATATTATGCATATATCCAAAATTATGAAATTCAACTATTATTATAAATCAAATACGGGATAACGTAAAGGAATAAAAAGAATTTATGGACTTCCTTAATTTTACATATGAAATGATACTAATTTCTCATTCACACATTGATTTTGATAATTGACAAATATGTAACAAGATGAGTATAATTTTATTTTGAATTTTGTTCATAATAGCAATAGATTATTGGAGAAAAAAGTTTAAAATTATTTAGATAAAGCTAGGAGGTGGGACACAGTGGAGAAAATGATTAGCCAGCTTTTTGAAATAGAGGAAAAGGCCAATCAAATTATTGCAAGGGCAAATGAGCAAAAATCCAAGATTACCGAAGATTTTGAACGAGAAATCTCGGAAATGGAAAAGAATATAGCTGCAGAGACCTCAGAAAAGTTACGTATTCTGCAAAATCAAATCAATGAAGAACTAACAAAAGAGCTTAATGAATTAATTCAGGAGAGCGAAAATCGTCTCAATAATCTCCAGAAGATTAACCAAAAGGAACATGAAGCTTTGGTAGACCAGATCTTCCAAAATATTATTCATTCTTAGCTTACTTGTTAACCTTGTTTTGGGGAGGTCTTTCTATTGATTAATAAACTTTTATCCTATAGTGGAATTAACACAAAAATTAAGGCAATGGCAGCAAAACTTATTTCTGAGGAAGAATATAAGAAGATTGCAAACCTAGATAGTATTTCTGATTTCATCTCATTTCTATCAGGTCATCCAGGATACCGTGAGATTTTTGCAGATTATGATGAAGGATTGTTACATCGAACGGACGTGGAAAGAATTCTAAGCAATGCTTTATATTTGGATTTTGCCAAAATATATCGTTTTGCAGATCCCGAGCAAAGAAGGGATTTGGATCTTTTACTATTTCGCTATGAAGTAACATTAATAAAGACATTGATCCGAGTGATCTATAGCGGAGAAGATGCTATGGATTTGTCGGTCTTTTATTCTTTATTTGAAGCGCATTCATCCATTAATCTTTCGGTGCTTTCAGCGTCAAAAACGATGGAAGAATTTATCATGAATTTAAAAGGGACGCAATACTATTCCGTTTTAGAAAAACTTCATGATACGGGTAACCCTACATCATTTGATTATGAAATGACTTTGGATCAATACTATTTTAAAAAAGTATGGAAGCTGAAAGAAAAGCTATTAAGCGGACAAAATTATAAGGCATTCACGAGTCAGTTGGGAACCGAAATTGATCTTCTTAATATCATGTGGATTTACCGTTCGAAACGAATATACAACGTAAATGCCACTGACAGTTTCGCTTTTATCATACCGATAACTTATAAACTGTCACAAGAACAGCTAACGAAAATGGCCGCTTCCAATTCTATGGAAGAGTTTGCAGAGATTTTGAAAGATACGTACTATACCAATATGTACCATGCTCTTCTGAACGGTACGTTAGAAAGCAACTATAAAAAAATGATAGATAAGATTTATAAGATGAATGTTACCAAATATCCGTCTTCTATGTCATCTGCAAACGCCTATTTGTATATGAAAGAGATGGAAATATCCCGTTTGACTACTGCTATTGAGTGTATACGATATAAACTTAGTCCCCAGGATAAGCTTTCGTATATTATGCCTTAATCTATGCATTTACTGTCAAAGCAGCAGTAATAATTAGAACGAATTGGAGGTGTCTTTTATGATTGAAAAAATGAAGTTCTTAAGTATTACGGGCCCAAAACAGGATTTTGACCGTTTCGTTAATGAATATCTTACAAAATACGATATTCATTTGGAAAACGCATTAACAGAGCTAAGTACCATTCGTAACTTAAGACCTTTCATAGAAACCAACCCTTACCGTGACCAATTAGCAAAATCAGAGGAACTAGTAAAGTTACTTGATGGTAAGGAAGAGATCAAAGAGGAATTTATTGACCCGGACAAAGCAGCGGATATAATCAATAACCTCTATCTGAAATTAACGGATTACGATATTGAAAAGAAAAATTTATTGGCGGAAAAAGGTCGCTTAGATGATCTTCAACGTCAGATTGAACCATTTAAAAGCTTGGATTTTGACTTGAAAAAACTATTGGAATTCAAGTTTATCAAAATCCGATTTGGTAAGGTACCAAACATTCATTACAACAAATTTATTAAATATGTTTATGAAAATTCTGATTCCTATTTTGTAGAGTGCGATCGTGACAGGGAGTATGTATGGGGTATCTATTTTGCACCATCGGTTATGGCTCATCGAATCGATGCAATTTACTCCTCTCTGCATTTTGAACGTATCTATGTCCCGGATTCCTACGAAGGAACACCGGAGCAAGCATATAAAGCAATAGCAACGAAAAAGGCAGCTATCGATCAGCAGTTATCAGAAATTACGGAAAAAGGGAAGCAAATCTTAAAGGAAAATGCTAAGGAACTGCTGCTTGCCAGAAGGACATTGCTCCTATTTGCCAAAAACTTTGATGTTCGTAAATTGGCAGCCGTAACTAAGGAAAAAGGGAATCAGGAAGTATTCTTTATCCTCTGTGGATGGATTGAGGAAAGGTATGCCGAAGATTTTGTCAAAGATATTGCTAAGATGCCAAATCTCTATTGTACCATAGATGAGGATCAAGAAGGTGCCACATTAAAGCCACCTACAAAATTAAAGAACCCTAAGCTATTTAGGCCATTTGAAATGTTTATTAAGATGTATGGCTTACCTGCATATAACGAAATTGATCCTACTTCCTTCGTTGCCATAACCTATTCCTTGATCTTTGGTATCATGTTCGGTGACGTTGGACAGGGTTTGGTTCTGGCCATTGGTGGTGCTCTCTTGGCTAAGTTTAAGAAAATGAGTTTGGCTGCAATTATTTCCATGGCCGGTGTATTTTCCACGATATTCGGTTTTGTATACGGAAGCGTATTCGGTTTTGAGGAGATACTGGAACCCTTATGGATTTCACCAATGGAAAACGTTATGACAGTACTGCTTACCGCCGTTGGTTTTGGTGTTATTCTGATTATAATTGCAATGATTATAAATATAATCAACGGAATCAAGGCGAAGGAATACGGAAAGGTTTTCTTTGATACGAATGGAATTCCGGGACTGGTATTCTATGGTGCGGCAATCACTTGTGCCCTTCTCATGTTTTCCGGAAAAAGCCTTCCGGCCACAATCATTCTTATTGTTTTCTTTGCAGTACCATTATTGCTTATGTTCCTAAAAGAACCATTAACCCATTATATTGAGAAACGCGCACACATCTTCCCGGACAATAAGGGTATGTTTTTCGTAGAGTCGTTGTTTGAACTTTTTGAAGTGGTGCTTAGCTATGTTACCAATACGATCTCTTTCCTTCGTGTCGGCGCGTTTGCTTTGAGCCACGCTGCTATGATGGGCGTTGTAATGCTCCTTGCAGGAGCACATTCCGGTAATCCGAATATGGTTGTAATCGTATTAGGAAATATTTTTGTAGCAGGAATGGAAGGATTAATCGTTGCCATCCAAGTTCTGCGTCTGGAATATTATGAGATGTTCAGCCGTTTCTATAAAGGAACCGGTAAAGAATTTAAACCCTATAAATAATGCAGAAATACTAACTAACAAATACATGTGAGAAATAAGGAGGATTTTTATCATGGCATTAAAAATAACAACAGTAATCGCTTTATTATTAAGTATCATTATTCCTTTTGGTTCTTTTCTATTAAACAAGAAGAAAACGAAAGGCGGTCTTAAGGCTACCTTAGCTAGTAACGCATTTTTCTTTTTTGCAACATTAATTATCGCTGATATTTTTATGTTTAGTGGTAAGGTTTCCGCTGCAGAAACTGTAGCTGCTGCTGAATCCGCTGTAGAAGGTTGGAGATTTATTGCCGCTGCTCTTTCCACCGGTCTTTCCTGTATCGGTGGTGGTATTGCCGTTGCTTCCGCAGCTTCTGCTGCTTTAGGTGCAATTAGCGAGGACTCTTCCATCATGGGTAAAGCATTAATTTTCGTAGCTTTGGCAGAAGGTATCGCTCTTTATGGTCTAATTGTATCCTTTACAATTTTAGGCTAACCGATACATGCAGTTCATTGGAAAAATTGGAAAGGAGGCCATGGTATGCGAATGTATCTATTAAGCGACAATGTAGATACTTTAACCGGTATGCGCCTGGCAGGTGTGGATGGTGTAGTCATTCACGAAAAAGAGGAATTGCTTGACGCATTAAATAAAGCGCTTTCTGATAAAACCATTGGCATTCTCTTAATAACCGAAAAATTCGGTCGTACATTTCCGGAAATCATTAATGATATAAAGTTAAACCGCAAGCTACCTTTAATTGTAGAAATACCGGATCGGCACGGTACCGGACGTAAACCTGACTTTATTACGTCCTATGTAAATGAGGCAATAGGCCTCAAACTATAAGTTTGCAGGCTTAAAAGAAAGGTATGGTTTTATTATGACGCTGAATGAAAAATTAGAACATTTCTATTGTGCTGTTATTGAAAGTGCGACACAGCAAGGGGAAGAAATCGTTTCTGCACAGGAAAAGAGTTTAAAAAAGCTTTATGAAGAGCGAAAGCAAGCCGCATTAAAGAAAGCCGAGCATACTTATCGTGTAGAATCTGAAAAAATGCGGAGGGAAAAAAATCGTCAGCTCTCATCAAAAGCAATTGAAATCCGAAGAAAACTCGGTGATAAAGTTGAAGAAATTATTGAATGTATCTTTCAAGATGTTGAAAAAAAATTAAAAGAATTTATGCAAACCTCCTCCTATGAGGATTATCTTGTAGATAAAATCAAGAAAGCAAAAAGCTTTGCGCAGGAAGCTGAAATCATAATTTATATTAATCCCTCGGATGAACACCGCAAATCAATTCTGGAGGAAAGAAGCGGGGCAAAATTAACGATCAGTGATCGGGATTTCTTTGGTGGAATCCGTGCTGTAATCCCTTCCCGCAGTATTTTAATTGATCATTCATTCTTAACAAAGCTTGCAGAAGAAAAAGAAACCTTCAAGCTTTCGTAAAAAGAAAGGAAGATTTTCTATATGAGTATAACAGGAAAAATTTATGGCATTAACGGACCAATCGTTTACCTTTCCGGCAGCCAAGGCTTTAAAATGGGTGATATGGTCTATGTGGGAAAAGATAAACTTGTTGGTGAAGTTATTGCTTTGACAAAATCAAGAACCACCATTCAAGTGTTCGAAGAAACCTCCGGACTCCGCCCCGGAGATGAAGTAATCTCCTCCGGTTCTGCGATTTCGGTTACTCTGGCCCCTGGAATTATCAGTAACATATTTGATGGTATTGAACGACCGCTGCAAGAAATTGCTTCCCATTCCGGTGCATTTATATCCAGAGGCGTTAGTGTTGACTCTTTGGATACTAAGAAGTTATGGGATGTGCATGTAACCGTGAAACCGGGGGATCGAATCTATGGTGGAACAATTATCGCAGAGGTTCCCGAGACCATAGCGATTATGCATAAAGTAATGGTTCCGCCTGACGTCTCCGGTGTTGTAATTAAGGCAGCACCCGACGGTCAATATACCATCAATGACACGATCGTAGTAATCAAAGACCGGCATGGAAACGAAAAGGAACTTACTTTGACGCAGAAATGGCCAATCCGTATCCCAAGACCGGTTGCGAAACGTTTTACACCGGATCGTCCATTGATTACCGGTCAGAGAATTATAGATACCCTATTCCCTATCGCAAAAGGCGGTACAGCCGCTATACCGGGAGGTTTTGGTACCGGAAAAACCATGACGCAGCATCAGCTTGCAAAATGGTCCGATGCGGATATCATCGTGTACGTCGGCTGCGGCGAGCGTGGTAATGAAATGACGGAAGTTCTGGAAGACTTTTCAAAGCTGGTTGATCCCAAAAGCGGTAATCCCCTGCTTTCAAGAACGGTTCTGATTGCCAATACATCCAACATGCCGGTTGCTGCCCGTGAAGCAAGTATTTATACCGGTATTACCTTAGCGGAATATTACAGAGATATGGGATATCATGTTGCTATTATGGCCGATTCCACTTCCCGCTGGGCAGAGGCGCTTCGTGAATTATCCGGTCGTCTGGAGGAAATGCCGGCTGAGGAAGGTTTCCCGGCTTACCTTGCATCCCGCTTATCCACCTTCTATGAGCGTGCCGGCTATATGCAAAATCTCAACGGTACAGAAGGCAGCGTATCCATCATTGGTGCGGTTTCACCGCAAGGCGGTGATTTTTCCGAACCGGTAACACAGAATACAAAACGATTTGTCAGATGCTTCTGGGCTTTGGATAAATCCCTTGCCTATGCAAGGCATTTCCCTGCAATCCAGTGGTTAACCAGCTATAGTGAGTACCTGGATGATTTGACACCATGGTACACGGAGAATGTCGGAGAAGATTTTATTGTCTGCCGTAATAAAATCTTAAATCTTCTGACACAGGAAAGCCAGCTGAATGAGATTGTTAAATTAATCGGTAGCGATGTACTTCCGGATGATCAAAAATTGATTCTTGAAATTGCAAGAGTCATCCGTCTTGGCTTTGTACAGCAAAATGCTTACCATCCGTCGGATACGTATGTACCATTAAGCAAGCAATTAAAAATGATGCAGACGATTCTCTATCTATATAAAAAATCAAGAAAATTAATCAATATGAATATGCCAATGAGCGTATTAAAGGAAGATACTATTTTTGATAAAATCATCTCTATTAAATACGACGTTGCAAATGACGAACTATACAAATTTGATGATTATAAAGCCATGATCGATGCGTTCTATGATCGGATCATGGAAAAGAACGCATAGGAGGGAGTGATGATATGTCAATAGAATATTTAGGACTTAGTGAAATTAACGGCCCTTTAATTGCTATAGAAGGTATTCGTGATGCTTCCTTCGATGAAATCGTGGAACTTACCGTAGGAGGCAAACAGAAAAAATTAGGCCGAATCGTTGAATTATATGAAGACAAGGCTGTAATTCAGGTATTCCAAGGTACGGAAAATATGTCTTTGGACAATACACATACAAAACTTACAGGCCATCCTATGGAACTGGCTCTCTCCGAAGAAATTCTTGGACGTGTCTTCAATGGAATCGGAAAACCAATTGATGGTTTAGGAAATATTACACCGGAAGTAAAAAGGGATGTGAACGGACAGCCACTTAACCCTTGTTCCAGAGAGTACCCGCGTAATTATATTAAAACAGGAATTTCCACGATTGATTGCCTTACCACGTTAATACGTGGCCAAAAACTCCCAATCTTCTCCGGTAATGGTCTTCCTCATGATCAGCTCGCTGCGCAGATTGTAAGACAGGCCTCCTTAGGAGAAGGCTCCGATGAAGAATTTGCTATCGTATTTGCTGCTATGGGTGTAAAGCATGACGTTGCTGATTTCTTCCGCCGTACGTTTGAAGAAAGCGGAGCCAGCGACCATGTAGTAATGTTCCTAAATTTAGCCGATGATCCGGTTGTAGAACGACTGATTACACCCAAAGTTGCCTTAACTGCTGCAGAATATCTGGCTTTTGACAAAGGTATGCATATTCTGGTTATTCTTACGGATATGACATCCTTTGCTGAAGCAATGCGTGAGGTATCATCCTCCCGTGGTGAAATACCAAGCCGTAAAGGATACCCCGGTTATCTATACAGTGAACTGGCTATGATTTATGAAAGAGCGGGTATCGTAAAAGGAGTAAACGGTTCCGTTACGCAAATACCGATTCTAACCATGCCAAATGATGATATCACCCATCCGATACCTGACTTAACAGGATATATCACGGAAGGTCAGATTGTACTTGACCGAACTTTATACCAAAAAGGAATCTACCCTCCGATTAATATCTTGCCATCCCTATCACGACTTATGAAAGATGGTATCGGTAAAGGTTATACCAGGGAAGATCATCAGGATTTAGCAAACCAGCTTTTCTCTTCCTATGCTCATGTAGGAGAAGTAAGAGCTCTGGCCAGCGTTATCGGTGAGGATGAATTATCCCCTATCGATAAGAGATATTTAAAATTCGGTATGGCTATGGAGCAAGAGTTTATTACACAGGGTATTTCCGAGAATCGAAGTATTATAGAAACCTTGAATAAGGGCTGGGAGTTACTATCCATTCTGCCAAGAGAGGAATTGGATCGTATTGATACAAAGATCTTAGATAAATACTATAAACCAAGTACGGACGAGCAATTCCAATAGAATCTGAGGTGATATTTTGAATGCCAATACCTTTCCTACCAAAGGTAATTTAATATTAGCAAAAAACTCCCTGCAATTAGCGAAACAGGGTTATGAATTAATGGATAAAAAGAGAAACATACTCATTCGAGAGCTGATGGATTTAATAGACAAAGCCAAGAATATCCAATCTGAAATTGACAGTACATTTACCGCTGCCTACCTTGCTCTCCAGAAAGCAAATATCGAAATGGGTATCCGTAATGTATCCGCCCTCAGCAATACCGTTCCGGAAGAGCAATCCATCCGAATCAAGCAGCGAAGCATCATGGGTACGGAGATTCCTTTGGTGGAATATGATGATACTCCGAAAAAACCCACCTATGCATTTTTTGAAACAAAGATTTCTTTGGATGAAGCCACAAGGCAGTTTAATCGAGTGAAACACTTAACCATTCAGCTTTCCATGATTGAAAACTCTGCCTATCGCTTGGCTACCAGTATTAAAAAAACGCAGAAGCGAGCCAATGCGCTAAAAAATATAACGATACCTTACTATACAAATCTTACGATTTCCATTCAAAATGCTTTGGAAGAAAAGGAACGCGAAGAGTTTACCCGTCTTAAAGTAATTAAGAAGCAACATACAAAATAAATGAATTGGTAATTCAACTCGTGTATATGAATAAAGGAAAACATGCCAATATGCAATCTTGAATAAAAAGAATTCATTTGCCCATTCTTTTTATCATGAATAAAAATACCTCCCAGGCAGATACGGGTATTTCCCAAGTCTGCTTAGGAGGTATTAAAATATCCAAAGGATGCTTTATTTTTGCTTATTCTTTATGTTCATGATGTGTCTTTAAATCTTCTAATTCTTCCAAACTAATTTCTTTCTTTTCATTAGCAATTTCCCAATGAATTAGAAGTGTTAATGCTGCGCGTAATAGAATAATGCCTCCTACTAAAGCAACCTCCGTCCATTCACGTACGACAACGGTTCTTAATATCTCACTTCCCAGCTTAAATTCAAGTCCCATAGACATTCCTTGCGCCAAGTTCAATCTCGTTAGCGGGTTTTTCCTAAAATAGTTCGTAATTCCCCTATAACCGGTAAGGATAAGAACAAATACGCCCATAAACTCAAATAGTAAAATTGCTCCTTCTGTGACTTGTAAAAGTGCCTCATGTAATAATTCCATTTTAATACTCCTCCAGTAACATAAATAATAGAACCTTTATTATCATAGGATATTCATGTCCAAAAGTAAAGAAAAATTTAAATTGAATGTAGAATTTGCTCAAAAAAAGTCAGTAATATTATAAAAGTATAATAGGTTTCAACATGATACATAATATCTATGATAAAATGTGGTATATTTTATAATAAAATATTATTAAATTATACTTATGCGCTATCTTTCGCCAAGAAGATACTACATGCGCAGGAATGGAGTTAATCATGAAAACATTTGAAGAGTTGTATTATGAAGTATTAACAAGAACTCTAAAAGATAAAGATATGAGCTTTCTTGAAAAATTAGATTACTATGATACCCATCAGCTTGACTGCCTTCTGCACCCGGAGAAACATCCGCTTGTTTGGCGTTCCGGGGAGTGCGAATGCGATGAAAATGATCCTCATTGTGTCAAAGTATGTCCGTTCCATGCTGTTCACCCCGGAGAAACCGGTGAATTAGTTGTTGATGAAGATCAATGCGAAGGGTGCTCCATATGTATTCAAGAGTGCAGAGCCCACAAAATTACCAGCAGTAAAGATGTCATTGCCGCACTGCAAGCGATGCGGTCCCATAAGGGTCTTGTATATGCCTTGGTCGCTCCTGCTTTCCTTGGACAGTACGGTAGCGAAGTTACACCAGGTAAATTAAGAACGGCTTTAAAAAAGGTCGGTTTTGACGGTATGGTGGAAGTCGCATTATTTGCCGATATTCTTACTTTAAAGGAAGCCTTAGAATTCAATGAAAATATCACCACTAAGGATGATTACCAGCTTACCAGTTGTTGCTGCCCTATGTGGATTTCAATGATACGAAAAATCTATTCGGATTTAATCCCTCATGTTCCTCCTGCGGTTTCACCTATGATTGCCAGTGGCAGGGCAATAAAGAGTCTTCATCCGGATGCCTTAACCATATTCATTGGTCCTTGCCTTGCCAAGAAAAAGGAAGCCAAGGAAGAGGATATTAAGGGCGCCGTAGATTATGTTTTAACGTTTCAGGAGATGCAGGATATCTTTGATATTATGGAAATTGATCCTGCCAAAATGGAGGAAAGCGAAAAAGATCACTCCTCCAGAGGTGGTAGAATCTATGCACATACCGGCGGTGTAAGCGAAGCAGTTGCTTCAACGCTTGAGCGAATTAATCCGAACCGTGAAATCACGATTCATGCAAAGCAAGCACATGGCGTACAAGCATGTAAAGCAATGATTAATGATATCATGGAAGGTAAAATTACTGCAAACTTCTATGAGGGTATGGGGTGTGTCGGAGGATGCGTTGGAGGTCCCAGAGTATTAATTCCTCATGAGGAAGGTCGTAAGAATGTAGAAGCATACGGAAACGCCGCCCCTTATGTAACCCCAATTGATAATCCCTATGTAATAGAGCTTCTTCAGCGGCTTGGCTTTGATACCGTTGAGAGTCTACTGAATGAAAGCGATATTTTTACAAGAAATTTTTTAATTGATAAGCAATAGCACTTTACCCTTCATAGAAAACGCTGGTTTTACCTTACCATCCCTTCCTGATATAGAATGGTTATAAAACCAGCGTTTTACTATTCATTTCATTATTTATAGGATACCGTAACTACATATGTACTTTGTAAAGTTGCCATATTCAGATTTTCATCGGTAATATCATGAGATAGAATATTAATTCTTAAACCAGAGTTAGCATCCGGTATGGTATCCAGTGTAAAGATAACGTTATAGCCATCTACAACCGCGGTATTTCCAAATTCAATATTATTCACGCCACCGATTTGTCTTATGTCGGCAATAATGGAACCTTGTATCTTTTCATTAAATGTCATCTTGACAGTATAGTCTGTTTTATCAAAGGTTACACTGTTCACGGTTGGTGCTTTATTTTCTTTAAGATCCACTGTTGTAGTATATAGGCTAATTGGTGTATAACTACCGTTATAACCCATAACACCTTTGATTGTAATCGGTCTCTCTATAGATACATCAATGGTACCTTCCTGTACTGTCAGAATTACAGTAGCCCCATCCGCCGTGTTATCCACTACCATCGCGGAAAGGATTTTAACACCTGGGATACTATAATTGTCTTTATTTTCTGCGGATGCAACATCCAATTTATTATGGAACTTGATAATAATCTCATTGTTATTCGTTGAAGATTGAACAATACTATATGGTCCAGGAAGTTCATTAGAAGTTCCGGTCGCATTACTGATCGTAATGGTTCTGCTTAAATTCATATTCCGGAAATTATCTACGATAAAGCCCTTTTCCAAAGTAAAGGTATATTTACCGAGAAGTGTCATATTATCAATCTTCAGATTAATTACCTTTTCATCATCACTGGCGATTTCTTTATATGTGATATGTGTATCTGAAATAATGTCATCATTGATTGTAACAAGTTTGGTATTAAAGATACCTTCTTTCATATCTAGCTTTACTGCCTCATTAAACTTCAATGTTAAGACTTTCGTTTCGGAATTGAATACATATTCCAAAAGAACCGGACTTGTCTTATCGGCAGTGAAGTTGACGGTAAAGCTTCTCATTTTATCTGCATAGTTATCGGTTTCAATAACATTGTAACTATCCCAGTACCCAATCTCAACTTTGACTGCGCCGGTGAGCTGTGCATCACTTTCGCTAATAGGATAGTGAACCTTACGATTATCTTTCTCATCTACGACACCGAGCACATCAGGTCCACCATTAATACTTGCCCAACCTGGCTCTTTGATTGCACGGTTAAAGGTTGCTGTTATGGTATTATAGGCGGTTCGGGTTACGGACAATGGTCTTGCCTGTGCTTTCGGTGTTGTATCGGTACGAAGCACCGTTGTTAACGTATAATTTGCAGGCATATTTCCTGCCAAATCCTTAATACCCGAAATCACAATAGAGAATGCCTTATTATAATCCGTAGGTGCTATGTTTGCCAAGTTAATTGTTAAGGATGTTTTATCTTCACTTGGGATATAATTCAATTTATTATTCAATGTATTTAAAGTTGCCGGATCGCAGCTCTTGTAACCACTCGTTGGTAGTAATGTAGCATCCGATACCTTAAACTTAGTGAAATCCACTGCTTCCGTAAACCGTATCGTAGCTTTCAGACCACTATCATCCAAAGTCACACCCTTAATTGCCGGGCCTATGGTGTCGACATAGCTCATTTGCTTATAATATGGCTCTATTGCTACGCCATCCATGGTTTTAATATCACTGGTAAAATAAATGCCATAATCGCCGGAAAGCATATTGGAGGATGTAATCGTCAGTGTACGATTATCGGAATCCAAACTAGGAGTTAGTGTTCCTGGATCCTTCGCTAAATTTCCTTTGGCATCCTTCATCAAAGTAATGGCAATACTATTATGTAATTGATTATCGGAACCAATGATGGTACTCTTATCTACCGGGCTGTCAAACACCACTTTTATCTGCGTTGACTCAACTATCTCAGCAGAACGTACCGTAGCCGTTGGTTCAACTACTTCAATAATAACGGCATCTTTCACTTCACTTTCTGCAGCATATTCTGCAGTTGCTTTCTCAGCAGCAGTTGCAACAAGGATAACCTTTCCAACCTTTTTGGCTGTTACAATACCACTGTCTATTTTATCGATAGAGATACATTCAGGATCTCCCCCACCGATGGACCAATAGGTTTTATCAGAGGAATTACTCGGTACGATGTCACGGTTAAAATTGTATTTTTCATTTATTGTAAGAATATGTGCGCCATTAACCAGATTCGCATTATTAATTCGAATATCGGTTGCAGGTATTCTAACCGTTACATTAGCAGAAAGCGTCACCGTTTTCTTCGTCGGTAAAGTAATTTTGCACTTAATCGTGGCAGTACCTTTACCCACTGCGGTCACTAAACCTTGGCTGGATACCTTTGCCACATTCTTATTGGATGTTGACCACTTATATGTACTACCGGATACTTTGTTCGTAATCGCAAGTTGATAGGTTTCACCTTCTCCAACAATCGTGACCTTACTTTTATTGAATTTCGGCGATGCTGCCTTTACAACAACAGCATTTTGATTCCAGAAAAATGGTATCAAAAGCAGCAAGGTCATAAGTAATGGAATCATTTTGTAACGCTTTAGATTCATTCACAATTCCCCCTATGTTCTTCATGTATTTCATTCTTTAGTACAAAATATAGACCATCTTAAACTTTACTACTTTTATCATAAAATATTTATGGTAAAATGTAAAGATTTATTTCGAAATATGTCTTATAATGGTATGATTATACTAATTTAAAATCTTGATTTAGCCTCCGGTTTTTTTCCAGTTCTATTCATAATTGGAATAATTATTAACTTTTTCTTTATTTTTTAATAAAATAGAATTATAATGAAAATAATAGTATATAATTATAAATATCATTTTGAAAGGAAGTTTTATTTCTATGAAAAAGTTTAGAAAGTTTATTTTTGGCACCTTCTGGTTCGCTTCCATCGCAGCCGGTGCCTATTATGTTTATAAGAATTATATAAAGAAAGATACCACAGATGATTTCGATGATTTTGAAGACGATTATGAGGATTTTGATACTGACGACGAAGAAGAACCTACGGAAACAAGAGAATATGTATCCATTAACTTAACTCCACAGGATGAGCAAACTTCCGAAGATAACGAGGAAGCGTATCCGGATGCGGAAGAAACAGATCTTAATGAGGAAGAAGAGGAAGCAGAGGCAGAGGAGAACTCGGAAGCTTCCACGGAGTCTGAGTAAGAATTAACTGTCGAATAGTAGCAAGGCTACATCACATTTGCAAATTGCAAAAGATGTAGCCTTTCATTATGCTTGTGAAATAACATTTATTCACCAGTCAATATTTACTCATAAAAACGTTAAGCTCTCGCAGTAATTCTTCTTGATTGACTACACTATAGTTACTCATGCTGCTAACTTCCACACCAATCATTTCCACTGAGAATGCAGCATCCACCCGTATGATATAAGAGATATCTTCTGTTGTCTCAATAGCAATCGTATAATACAAATGATTATCCGGAACGCTTGCAGGGCTGCTATATTGATAGTTACCCATTAAGGAATAGAACGCACGGATATCCGGCTTCTCTGTTAATGTCAACGATTTCTGATTCATTTCATCCGTAATTGTAATCTTTGAAATCTTCTCAACTGTGATAGGAAGTATTTCTTGAAAACTTTGCTTATCTTCGGATGCATAACCGGATGTTATAGAATAATTTTCTTCCCGGCCGGTACCGTCTTTACTCGATTTAATAGGCACATCATCAAGCGCTGATCCCTGATCTACTTCTTTCTCAACTGGTGCAATGCTATTCTCCAATTTCGTATCGTCATCCGTCGGAGCACTCATTTCCGCTCCTGTTTCCCCTTGCGCATTCATTTTATATTCTGTAACACCCAATACACTATCCGCACTTTCTATACCGCTTGCCGCATTATCCACAGCATCTTCTGTAGCCAAGTAAATATCTTGCTGTGCGGATTCCTCCTGCGCCAAATCGAAAGTCCTATTCTCCATGTCCCCTTTCGTTTTATTGAATAAAGCAGAGTTTGCAATCTGATACCCTACCAACAGAAGCAATGCTGCAGCTGCAACACCGGTTAAGCTTCGAGCATATCTGTTCCAAGGAATGGATCTTCCCTTTCTCTTCTTTAGACCCTCTTCCTGCTCATAATTTATCGTTGATTGTTCCTTTATTGCTCGTAGCGTTTTCTGTATTAATTCCTCTGATACACGAATTCCGCTCAAATCAAGAGAATTGTTCAGATGGGATCTGATATTTAATTCATCAATATTGCTATCGTCGCTCTTTTTATTGTTAAAGTTCATCTGAAATCCTCCCTTCTAACACCGATTTTAGCTTCTGTCTAGCTCTTGAAAGACGACTTTTTACCGTCCCCTCGGCACACTTTAAAGCAGCTGCCGCTTCGGTTATCGTCATATCATTATAGTAAACACAGAGTACAACGTCTTTATATTTCGTCGGTAACGATAATACCGCTTTTTTTATGATGTCGTTCGTATCCTGTTTCTCCACACTGTCATAATCTGTATCACTGATAATTTGCTCCTCCTGGTATTCCATCATGGGTACCACTCTTCGATTCCATGCACTCTTCAAATAATCTTTGCAGGTATTTATGGTAATTCGAATAATCCATGTTTTGATACTGGAGTTTCCTTCAAAAGTAGAAAGCTTTTGATTCACTTTAATAAACACATCTTGGAAAATATCTTCTGCTATATGAATATCTTTGACATACATATATGCCGTTCGCAGTACGTCGTTACCGTATTCACGAACCAAACTCTCTATATCATAGGCAGTAGTATTTTCAGAGAGGTTATTCTGGAATTCTTTCTGCATCCTGTTATCCCCCTATAATATACCTATATTTGCTGTCTTATTATTTAACTAACCTGAATACAGTATACACTGATTGAACAGGCAATGTAAATATCTAAATGGGTTTACAGGAGTATGTTATCTTTCGTATTCAACAATTAGACGCAAAGGATAAGGAATGAGTTCCACAATTTTTGACGAATTCCGAAAATACATGAAATTACCAGATGCAAAAAATTGCATTAGAAATGACGGCAATTCATTCCATAAAGGAAAGCAACTCACATACCATTAAAGATTATGTGAGTTGCTTAGTTGCAATTTGCTAGGATAATAAAAATATTATGAAGTGAATAGTAAATTTTATTATGAATTCTGCTTTTTTATTTTTACTGATGTACTTTCATATTATTCGTATACTCTTAAGAGATTTTCTCTTCTATCTCTTGATTCTTCTCATAGGTAAGTTTGTATAGTCCGGCATATATTCCGTTCTTTGCCATAAGTTCATCATGGGTTCCGGTTTCTTTGATGCCTTCCTCGGTTAGTACTAAGATCTTCTTCGCATTTTTAATGGTGGATAAGCGGTGAGCAATTACAAAGGTAGTTCGGTTTTTTGCCAGCTTTTCTAAGGATTCTTGAACGACTTTTTCACTCTCGTTATCCAAGGCTGAGGTTGCTTCATCAAAGATTAGAATTGGCGGATTCTTCAGGAATACTCGGGCAATACTAATTCTTTGCTTCTGGCCTCCGGATAATTTAATACCGCGTTGTCCAATATAGGTATCGTATCCGTTTGGCATTTCCATGATGAAATCATGGGCATTGGCATTCTTGGCTGCCTCTATGATTTCTTCATCCGTAGCGTCCAGTTTGCCATACCGAATATTATCCTTTATGGTTCCGGCAAACAGGTATACATCCTGTTGGACAATACCAATATTTTGCCGTAGGGAACGTAGTTTAATATTACGGATGTCAATGCCATCGATTGTAATGCTTCCTTCGGTAACTTCATAAAATCTTGGAATCAAGCTGCACATAGTTGTTTTACCTACACCGGAGGAACCTACCAATGCCAGATATTCCCCTGCTTTCACATCAAGGTTAATATCTTTAAAAACTTCGGAACTCGTGTCATTGTATCTAAAAGCCACATTGTTAAATTGGATATTTCCTTTAACATCCTTTAGCGTGATTGCATTCGGCTTATCTTCGATATCCGGTTGTATACTGATAATTTCATAGAAACGGTCAAATCCTGTCATACCATTTTGGAACTGCTCCGTAAAGTTGATTAGCTTCTTAACCGGATCTATCAAGTTGTTAATATATAACATAAAAGTAAGTAAGTCTCCAACATTAATTATCTGACGGGCAATAAATAATCCTCCGCCCGCAATTACAGCCACATTAATCAAACCGATAAATAAGGTCAGTCCTGAATGAAAGGCCGCCATATTCCAATAGCTGTTTCGTTTGCTTTCAACAAACCGCGAATTACCCATATGGAATTTATCAATCTCCGCTGCTTCATTGGCAAAGGATTTGACTACACGAATTCCGGAGATATTATCTTCAATCTGCGCATTAATTTCTGCAATCCGTTCTCTGTTCTTTCGGAATGCCCTGCTCATCCTGCCTCGCATCTTGTAGGCAAAGACAAACATAATCGGAAGGAATGCGAACACAATCAAGGTTAACTGCCAATTAATCTGTATCAGAATAATAAATGCACCAACAAATTTAATGATGGATATTACAAGATCCTCCGGACCGTGGTGACATAGTTCTGTGATATCGAATAAATCGTTGGTTATCCTACTCATCAGCTGTCCGGTCTTCTGATTATCGAAGAAACTAAAGGACAGTTTCTGATAATGCTCAAAGATTTCATTACGCATATCATATTCCATCTTGGCACCCATAATATGCCCTTGATAAGAAATATAATAATTACTGATGAATTCTAATAGCAGTAGTCCGCACATCAGAAGCAGCAATTTCATAATGGTCGGCACGGACTCTGTAATCTGTGTATCGGCGATTACATCATTCGTTATGTAACGTACAATCATAGGATATACCAAAGTAATCCCTGCTGCCACCAAAGCAAAAAACATATCGGTAAAAAATAATGGCAAATAGGGTTTATAATAGGATAAAAACTTTTTCGTCTTCTTACTCATGATGCCCTCCTTTTCTATGCACGTGTAATGCCTCACGAATGAGGCGATACGCATATAAAGTAATAGGCTGGATGACGATAAAGGATTGCAATCTCCATCATAATCCGGCCCATTTTGCTTATTACCGCTCTTAATAAGCGATGCTATATGAAATTTATTATTTGGATAGGCGAATAGACATATTGTACATATAATCATCAATATCCTTAGTCATTGCCAAAGCTTCCTGGATATCATAATCAACAAACTGGCCATTCTTATATGCAACAACACGATTACTTGCACCGGAAATCAGTAAGTCAACGGCTTTGGTTCCCATCGTTGAAGCAAATACACGATCCATAGCAGTCGGATTACCTCCACGCTGCGCATAGCCTATAATGGTTGCTCTCGTCTCCATACCGGTAGCAGCTTCTATTCTCTTAGCCATACCGTTAGAATCACCAACGCCTTCCGCATTAATGATAATATAGTGTCTCTTACCCAGTTTACGTCTCTCAATAATACTGTTGATGATACGTTGTTCATCATAATCATAACGCTCAACAGTAAGGATATCTTCTGCGCCATTCGCAATACCACACCACAATGCAATGTGGCCAGCCATTCTACCCATAACCTCGATGATACTGCATCTTTCATGGGACGTAGAGGTATCTCTTACCTTATCGATGGTTTCCATTGCAGTATTTACAGCAGTATCAAAACCGATGGAATATTCCGTACATGCGATATCCAAATCAATCGTTCCGGGTACACCAACGGTATTTACACCACGTTTTGCAAGCGCAGCAGCTCCTTTAAAGGAACCGTCACCGCCAATAACAACCAAACCATCGATACCATGTTTCCTACAGATTTCTGCACCGCGATCTTGCACTTCCGGATTAACAAATTCAGGACAACGAGCAGTATATAGAATCGTTCCGCCTCTTTGAATGATATCCGATACACTTTTCGCATCCATATCTATAATATCTTCTTCCAATAATCCCTGATATCCCCTCAAGATACCTTTCACATTAATACCAGCATGCAATGCTGTTCTTACCACTGCACGAATTGCAGCATTCATACCCGGTGCATCTCCACCACTCGTAAGTACACCGATTGTTTTCACCTTACTTACCATATAGTAACCTCCACTTCATCTTCATGTAAGTTCAATCTAAAGTATTCTAATCCATTTTTAGTATGTTTTCAATACTATTTTCTCTAATTCGTATATTTTCGCTAGAATATATAGAATTTAAGTGTTCAATTAATACTGTATCCACTTTAACATTGCGACTCATCGGTAATTTCTTGATACATTTTTCTTTCTCACAATAGATAATAACCGTATCGTTACCATCATATTCACTGAGGATTGCATAAAGCTTCTGCTCATCTTTTAAAAATGCCTCTACACTCGGATATTTCATCCAAAGTTCCCGTGGAATACTATCAAAAGGAACGATTTTCTGACATATCAGCTTCGCCGGCTTTTCTTCTTCCACAGTTGTCCTACCTATGATAAAAACCTTTTGATCGATCTCTAGTATATGCTTGTATTTCTCATAATCCTTAGGGAATATGATGACTTCTACGACATCAAAAAGGTCCTCCAGCGTGATAAATGCCATCATACTGTTATTTCTTGTACTTTTTATCGTCTTGGATGTAATCATACCACCAATGATATGGGTTTCCCCATCTTTTACCTTTGGTTCACCGATTTCATCATCTATCGCAAAATCTTGTGCACTTGCAGTAACATGTTTTCTAATTCTTTCTTCGTATTCTTCCAATGGGTGTCCGCTTACATAGATGCCCAGCACTTCTTTTTCAAATGCCAGCAGTTGCTCCTTATTATATTCCGCTACCTCCGGCATCGGAAATTCATAATCCTGACGAACTTCTTCCGTTGCAAAATCGAATAAGGTCAGCTGCCCTGTCAGAGATTTCTTCTTCTCCGCGGAAATCTGGTCAAGAATCTGAATATAACTCATCATCAACTGCCTGCGATTCGGATGCAAACTGCTAAATGCACCAGCTTTGATAAAACTTTCAATGGTCCGCTTATTCACTTCTTTACCGGAGAGGCGTGTGGCAAAATCCTTGATATTAAGGAAAGGTCCGTTGGCTTCCCTTTCAGCAACAATAGCTTCAATCACCGGTCTGCCGAGTCCTTTGATTGCGGAAAGCGCGTAGCGGATAGCTCCATTGGAAACGGTAAATACGGCATCCCCTTCATTAATATCCGGCGGCAGGATTTCAATACCCATCTGCCTGCAGGTATAGATATATTCCGATACTTTCCCCGGATTATCAATCACTGAGGTCATCAGCGCAGCCATGAATTCTACCGGATAGTAGCATTTTAAATATGCCGTCTGATAGGAAACAACAGCATATGCTGCCGCATGGGACTTATTAAAAGCATACTTTGCAAAGTCCATCATTTCATCAAAGATATGGTTTGCAACCGCTTCCGGAATTCCGTTCTTAATACATCCCGGGACGTTCTCCTCCTCATTTCCATAGACAAAGTTCTTACGTTCCTGAATCATAACGGATTCCTTCTTTTTGGACATCGCTCTACGTACCAAGTCACTTCGTCCATAGCTATACCCTGCCAGATCACGTACAATCTGCATTACCTGCTCCTGATAGACAATACACCCATAGGTTGGAGAAAGGATTGGTTCCAACTGTGGACATTCATACACAATTTGACCGGACTCATTCTTCCCCTTAATATATTTCGGAATGAAATCCATTGGGCCAGGACGATATAGCGCAATTCCCGCAATGATATCTTCCAGAACACGCGGCTTTAATTCCTTCATGAAAGCCTTCATTCCGGCACTTTCCAACTGGAATACGCCTTCCGTTTTACCGGAGGAAATTAAGTCGTATACTTTGCTGTCATTATAATCAATCTCACTAAGTCGGAATGGTTTTCCATCCTTTTTATTCTTGTTAATCAGCACTTCGGCATTCTGAAGAACGGTTAATGTACGTAAACCAAGGAAGTCCATTTTCAATAGTCCAAGCTCTTCCAACGTAGTCATTGGAAACTGCGTGGTAATCGCATCATCTGCGGAGCGGGACAGCGGTACAAATTCATCGATACTATCCTTACCAATAACGACACCTGCCGCATGCATGGATGTATGTCTTGGCAGTCCTTCCAAACGCATGGACATATCAATGAGATATTTCACATCCGGATCTTCTTCATAGAGACGTTTTAAATCCGGATTCATAGTCAGTGCTTTTTCTATCGTGATATTCAGTTCCTTTGGTATCATCTTGGCTACAGCATCCACTTGGGAGTAAGGCATGTCAAGCGCCCTTCCCACATCCCGGATGACCGCTTTCGCAGCCATGGTACCAAAGGTTACAATTTGCACCACCCGGTCCTTGCCATATTTACGTGTTACATAATCGATTACTTCCTGCCTTCGTTCAAAGCAGAAGTCAATATCAATATCCGGCATTGTCAAACGTTCCGGGTTCAGGAATCGTTCAAACAGAAGATTATACCGGATGGGATCAATATCCGTTATTCCCAAGGAATACGCAACAATGGAACCGGCTGCACTTCCTCTTCCCGGTCCAACCATGATATCATGGTCCTTCGCATACTTTATAAAATCCCATACGATTAAAAAATAATCGACAAAGCCCATATTCCGTATGGTATCCAGCTCATAATCCAACCTTTTCCATAGTTCATCCGAAACATTAGGATACCGTTTCTGAATCCCTTCCTGGCAAAGTTTCTTCAGATATTCAAAGGCAGTGAAGGGAGCCGGAACAGGATAAACGGGAAGCTTGTACTCACCAAAAGTAATGGTAACATTACAACGCTTTGCAATTGCATAGGTATTCTCCAATGCTTCCTTAGCATAAGGGAACAGTGCTTCCATCTGTTCTGGCGATTTTAGATAGAATTGTCCTCCTTCATAGCGCATACGATTCTCATCAGAAACCTTTTTCTGCGTCTGTATACATAGGAGGATATCATGGGATTCCACATCATCTTCATAGGTATAATGAACATCGTTCGTTACTACCAAAGGGATGCCCGTTTCCTGGGACATTCGCATAAGTCCCTGATTCACAGCCTTTTGCTCCACTAATCCGTGATCCTGTAATTCCAGGAAGAAGTTATTTTCTCCGAAAATATCACGCATCCGAAGCGCAGCAGCCTTCGCTTCCGCATAGAAACCTCTCCTTAAATTACTTGCCACTTCACCGCCAAGGCATGCACTGAGTGCGATAATTCCTTCACTGTACTGAGAAAGCACCTCATAGTCCACCCTTGGTTTATAATAGAACCCTTCCAGAAAACCTTTGGATACAATCTTGATTAAATTATGATAACCCGTATTATTTTCTGCTAATAATATCAGATGATAATAACGTTCCTCAGAAGCTCCCGGTTCCCGATCAAATCGAGAATTCGGTGCAACATATACCTCACAGCCAATGATTGGTTTAATTCCTTCTGCCAAACAAGTTTTATAAAAGTCAATTACGCCGTACATTACACCATGGTCGGTAATGGCAAGGCTATCCATCCCCAGTTCCTTCGCACGAAGAACCATTTCCTTAATCTTACCGGATCCATCCAATAGACTATATTCCGTATGTACGTGTAAATGCGTAAAATTCATAATTTTCTTCCTTTCCAACATAACGAAAAACACAATTTCTGTTATTCATGCAGACATGAAAGGATGTTCGTTCCTCTTATATCATACTATAAATGTACAATAATTGATGCCCTTCATGCAAGCATTTTAAGGCCTATGTAAAAATTTCATATGAAATGTGTTATGTTATGTTAAACTAATTTCTTCATATAAAACTAATATTAATAAACTGATATTAATAAGCTGATATTAATCATATAAACTAATTTTAATCCATCAAATAACTTTTGAAAATAGCGTATGATTTTTATCTATATGCAGACCGTTTGTCGCCGTCGGTTATTCGTTTGGCAGATTTATAAATCTGGCTTGACTTTATGAACCGATACGTGCGGCAACCGAACGAGAGTGTGACTGCACTTAATAAAAATCATACGCTATTTTATTAGGTTATAATGCGAATAAACTACCAGTTTTTCGCCGGTCTATCCGGATCGATGATTTGTGATACATCAAAGAGGTCCGCCAATCGTTCCGGGAATTCCAGCATAGCCTGGCCATCCAAAGGTCTTCTTGTCATTCTTACATAGTCATCCTTGATGTGCATCCAAGGTTCTTTAAATACACCACAGTAGTAGTTAAATCCTTTTTCTTTTAAATAATGATATTTCTCACTGCTATAATGCCCCATGGTAGTCTCAATATCAATGCCAAATGGGAAAATATAGATATCTGTAGGACCGAGCAAAGACCCAACCTCTGCCATCCATCGATCGGTATCATTTTTAAATAAAGTCATAGAAGCAGCCTGCATATTCTTATGTCCCCAGCTATGGGAAGCAAATTCCCAACCGTTTTTCTTTAAGGCCTCGACTACCTTCTTCACAGTTTCCTTATCCTGCTCATAGGTGGGCGAGGTCGGATCATTCGTACGATATCCTAAAGTACCTTCATAACCGGTAATTGCGAGTACGCCTTTAGCACCTTTATAGGAGAAGTCCGGATGCTCTTCTACAAAGGCATCTAGAATCGGAACAATATCAAATTCTCCGGTTACTGTTGTTCCGTCATCCAATACCATTTCGGTAGTAGGTTTTCCGTTTTCATCAAGTACAATTCTTGATGCAAAACCATCTCCGACCATATACTCATAATAGTTTACATCATCCTGGGACAGGACAAATGGTTTCTTACCTTGCGGCAGATAAATCTTACCGGGAACAAATTTTGTTGTCCCATCCTCTAAAGTCACCAGCTCAGCGATATCATGCATGCCTACCAGTACATAGCCATCCTCGTACATTTTCTGTATCATTTTCTTAAATTCAGAAACAGTTGTCATGTACATATTATAACCGACGCTATCATAATCACCATCAAAAGCCTTCGAATTATCTGCAATTAAGGAATGGAAAAAGATATGATTAATCTGCGTTACGGAAGTATAGGAACCACCATAAAGGACCATCTTCTCCTTCTCGGCCTTATAGCGTTCTATCGCTTCCATCATAACCGGATATACCTCGTAGCCGCCTTCTTTACCTTGATAGGATTTTATCATTTCAATCGCACCATCATAATCATAGCTTAAGGTTAAGCGATCCGCTTGCTTTATAAAATCTTCCCTTTCTTTCGCTTCCCGCTTGAGTCTTTCCTGCTCCTCATATGCTTCTCTCTCTTTTGGACTCAGATTTTTGTATTCATCATCCTCTACGTCTTGATTCTGTTGACCGGAAGGATTGCCTTCCATATCAGGATTCGTTGTCCCGGAATCTTTAGATCCCTTCGGACGATAAATAAATAAGAATCCCACAACAATTATAAGCACAAGCAATTCAAAAAGCATTATCCCTACTAATTTTCTACGCTTTGACTTCTTTTTCTTTATATGATTTTGTTTATACTCTTGTTTATTTTCATAATTCTTTGCATTCTTATTAGACATAATTCTCTCTCCTTATGTAAATTTCCAAATAATTCGCTGTTATACTACAAAGTTTTCCCCTTATTCTATTATAAGCAGTATGACTCGTTCCATGCATAATTTCATTAGGTAATATACACTTACGTTTCGCTTTTCTGGCTGATTTTCAATTATCTTAATTAGAGATAATTCGATTATTTTCTATAAATTTCCCAATTCTTTTTCAGTATAGCATACAATTATGTCAATATCCTTACGAAATTATTAATTCTACTTATCATTGTGTGGAAATTTCTTCAAGAAAAATTGAGTTGGATAACCAACTCATTTGACATAGAATACTATTTCTTCCAATAATAAATTAGCAAGCACATCATCAATAAAAAGAAGCAGCGAATAAATACCTTCTATCACGAACTGAAAAATTGGCAAATCATTCACTGCTTGTTATGAATCAGAAAAGCAGGTTCCCGGGAACCTGCTTACTTTAAACTATTTACTGCTTAAATATTTTTCAATATTTTCTATCGCTTGCTCTTCATCTGGGCCATCTGCCTCTACAGTTACAGTTTCCCCAGCGGAAATCCCCATGCTCATCATACCCATAATGCTTTTTGCATTCACACGCTTATCATCACTTATCACGTGGATACTGCATTCATACTGGCTTGCTACCTGAACCAATAAAGCAACAGGTCTTGCTTCAAGCCCATTGGGAATGTTAATTACGATTTGTTTTGTTATCATTACTATTCTCCTCCTTATGCTCCCGAATATGATCTGCGATCATACTTAGTTTGCGTAATCTATGGTTAACTCCGGATTTTCCTATTGCGGGAGTAAGCATCGTCCCTAATTCTTTCAAGGATGCCTCCGGGTGCTGTATCCGTAATCTTGCGATTTCTTCCAAACCTTCCCCAATATTATCAAAGCCAATGGTATCTCGAATATATAGGATATCCTCGATTTGCTTTGTTGATGCAGCGACTGTCTTACTGATATTGGCAGCCTCGCAATTTACCTGTCGGTTCACTTGGTTGCGCATTTCTTTAATAATTCTTACATTTTCTAAATCCATTAATGCTACATGCGCTTCCATAACATTCAAAAGGTCTACAATTTGAGCACCTTCTTTAATATAAATCACAAAATTTTTCTTGCGAGTGATAATCTTGGCATCGATATTGAAGGTTTGTATCATCTCTTGTAGTTGTTCCGCTTTCTCCTGACTAGAAGTAACCACCTCCAAATGGTAAGACTTCTTCGGATCACTCATAGAACCTGAGGAAAGAAAGGCTCCTCGTATAAACGCTCTCTTGCAACAAGCATTTTGGACCACCAATTGACTTGGTTTCCCAATTTCCACATATTTCATGCTATTACTTTCATGCAAATTCATAAAGGAAAGCTTTGTTGCCTGTAGAATACGCTCTACATTTTCTGCATTCTGAATCGTCATAATATAGATACGGTTCCCTTTTTTTCCCGAATTCGCCTTAATGGATAAGTCCATATTTATATTAAATGTTTTTTTGATTAATGTAAAGTATTTTCTTGCAACAGCTATACTTTCGGTCTGTAAACGAAGATAGTACCAGGAACCTGCCCTTTCTAATTGCGCACTGTAGGAAAGTATTGCAGCTAGTTCTGCAAGTCTACAGTGTCTGGCATTGCTTAACTGTTTTGAAAGTTCATCCTTTACCTCTTGTGAAAACGACATTTTTATCTCAATCATCCTTTTCTATATCCCTATGTTCCGTTTTTAGACCATATTCCGTATTCTGCATCCGCTTTGCCAGCTCATTGACCAGCGTAACCGACCGATGTTTTCCACCGGTACATCCAATACTTACGACGAGCTGGTTTTTTCCTTCGGATATATAATACGGAATCAAAAATTTAAGCATATCCTCTAATTTGTCCAAAAACTGAACGGCCGCATCGCTAGCCATTACATATTGATTTACTTCCACATCATTTCCTGTCTTCTTCTTTAAATCCGGTTCATAAAATGGGTTGGGAAGAAACCGGACATCGAAAACCAGATCCGAATCTACCGGAATTCCATACTTGAACCCAAAAGATAATATGGTAACAAAGAAATTATTAAATTTCTCATCATTCACATATATTTTGTAAATTTGGGCTTTTAATTCACGAATCAATAAATGACTGGTGTCAATAATTACATTGGCTCTTTTTCTAAGAAATTCCAATTCTTTTCTCTCTAGTTCAATACCTTTATCTACGCGATTTGTGCCAGACAAAGGATGTATTCTCCGGGTTTCTTTATAGCGTTTTATCAAAACTTCAGGAGAGCAATCCAGGAAAAGGACTTCATATGGAAATCTTGCTCGGTTCATGGCCTGCAATACATCATCCAATTCTTTTAAAGCAAGACCGCTGCGTATATCAAGTCCTAAGGCAACTTCCTTTTGTTTTCCGTCAGAAATCAGTTTAACAAAATTTTTAACAAGTGGAATTGGTAGATTATCCACACAGAAATACCCTACATCCTCCAGCATCTTAAGAACGGAACTCTTTCCTGCCCCAGACATGCCTGTGACAATCACAAATCTCATACTTACCTCAAGCCTCTCTTTTAAAAATCACCCAGGAAACGAACCTCTGGTTCCAGTGTAACCCCAAATTTATCGTATACGATACGAGTCACATCCTGTATCAAGGTAATGAAATCCTTCGCTGTAGCATTATCCTTATTAATCAAGAAGCCGCAGTGCTTTTCTGAAACAGAAGCACCACCAACCTGATAACCTCGCAGTCCAGCATCAGATATTAGTTTCCCGGCATAATAACCTTCCGGACGTTTAAATGTACTTCCTGCACTGAATTTTTCCAGAGGCTGTTTTTCTCGACGCTGACGATTTAAATCTTGCATTTTTGCAAAGATTTCCTGCTGATTTCCTGTTTCAAATTTCATCGTAGCTTCAAGAAGGATATAGTTTTTCTTTTGTAAAATGCTGGTACGATAACCGAGTTCCAGTTCATCCCTTGATAGAGTAAGAACGTTACCATTCCTATCAAGCACCTTTACACTCGTCAGGCATTGTTTCATTTCTCCGCCGTATGCTCCAGCATTCATTGTAACTGCGCCTCCTAAAGTACCAGGAATACCGGAAGCAAACTCAAAACCGGTAAGACTATGTTTTGCAATCACATTTGCCAGCTTTGATAATAAAATGCCAGCTTGTGCAGTTACCGTACCATCCTCGTTTACCCAAATCTCCGAGAAATCTTCAGCGATTTTAATAATCAGACCACGGTATCCGTCATCCGATACCAGAAGATTGCTCCCATTTCCCATTACATAGAAAGGCATCCCTTCCTCATTGCAGAGCCGAATAACCTCTATTATTTCTTCTGTTCCTGCAGGAGTCACAAAATAATCTGCGGGTCCTCCAATATGAAGCGTAGTATGGTTTTCCATCCTCTCCTTCAATTTTATTCGATTCTCCGGCAATATACGTAATAATTTCTGATAAAATAAATCTTCCAAAATGACCTCCTATGGAACCTTTTCACATATTTAAACTTATTCCATGTTGATGAATTTCATGATAATGATCTCAAACTATGTATCCATAGCATATTATAACGATACTGTGCTGGTAAGAACCAATTTGGCACTGCCATAGATACCTGCATCATTACCCAAGGTTGCTAATTTAAATTCCTTATTTTTTAATGCAGTCATAACGTGCTTATTGTAATGTTTTTTGATATTCTCTGTAAGGATTTCACCAGCCTTGGATACGCCGCCGCCGATAACAAAAGCTTCCGGATCAACCACCTGAGCAATGTGAGCGAAGGCAATACCAAGATATTCGCAAGCTTTATCCACAACCTGCATCGCAAGCGCATCGCCCTCTTTCGCACAGTCAAATACTGTCTTAGCACTTATTTCAGGAGCCTTACGAAGTTTGGAATCTTCCTTGCTTTCCTGCAGGAATCTCTTCGCTAAGCGCACGATTCCTGTAGCAGATGCATACTGTTCTAAGCAGCCCTGCTTACCGCAGCCGCAGATTTCGGTTTCATCCTCATTAACAAAGATATGTCCGATCTCTCCGCCGGCGCCATTACTTCCTGCGATAACAGTACCATTGATGATAATACCGCCACCGACACCGGTACCGAGGGTAGCTAGTACCATATTGAGGTATCCTTTGCCGCCGCCTTGCCATAACTCTCCTAAAGCAGCAACATTGGCATCATTACCTGCTCTTACTTTGTAGTCAACATATTTATGCATCTCTTCTTCGATATTAAAATAACCATGTCCCAAATTAGCCAGTTCCAATACGTCACTGTTATCCTTTACAGGTCCCGGAATACCAATACCAACACCCAGGATCTCTTCCTTCTGTAAATTGAGTTCCTCCACTTTCTTCTTAATAAATTCAGCAACTTGTGCGATGATATCCTTACCTTGCCCTGTAACATTGGTAGGGAAGCTCCATTTGTCTATCAAATTTCCTTCTGCATCGAATAGACCTGCCTTAATTGCAGTTCCTCCGATATCTACTCCAAAACACACTTGTTTCATAACCTTTCATACCTTTCCAGGAGTAATTCTCTATAGGAAACTCCTAAATTTTTTAATATCAATAGTTTTATTTCTAATAATAAATATGCTATAGCGATAACGTTTCATTAGTACATCTTATTGTTTTATTTAAGAATTCCTTTTATTTACTCTAATTTGCTCTTCTTCAAACTATTCGTAACTCGATTATACAACTCTTGCGCTGCATTATATCCCATTTTCTTCTGACGATAATTCACAGCTGCTGCCTCACATATAATTGCGAGATTTCTGCCTGGTCGAATTGGAATAGAATGGCATACAACCTTATTACCGAGGAACTCAATATATTGCTCCTCCAACCCCAAGCGGTCGTACTGTTTATCCTTATCCCACTCTTCTAACTTAATTACCAAATCAATGGATTGGGTATTCTTAACGCTTTCCACACCAAATAAGGTTTTCACGTCGATAATACCAATACCACGAAGTTCAATAAAATGTCTTGTTATATCAGGGGAGGTACCAATTAAAGTATCATCACTAACCTTTTTAATTTCCACAACATCATCCGTAACCAGACGATGACCACGCTTAATCAATTCCAGTGCCGCTTCACTCTTACCGATACCGCTTTCTCCCATAATCAGAATACCTTCACCGTATACATCCACCAAACCACCATGAATTGTAATTCTCGGTGCCAGTTCCACATTCAGCCAGCGTATCACCTCAGCCATGAAAGAGGAAGTTGTCTTAGAAGTTCTGAGCAAAGGAACTCCCTTCTCTGTAGCCATCCGAATTAGCTGCTCATCAATCTCCATATTCCTGCTGAAAACAATGCAGGGAACCTTATAATCCATCAGCCTGCTTAAATTCTTAATTCCCATTTCCTTATCAAGATGCTCCAAGTAAGCCTGTTCCACACGACCGATGACCTGTACACGTTCCGAATCAAAATGGTCAAAGAAACCTGCTAATTGCAAGGCAGGCCGATTAACATCCGGCTGGGATATTTTAATTGTATTAATATCGATATCCGGTGTGCAGTTTTCCAAGTTCATTTTTTCAATTAGACTAACCAGACTAACTGTATACATGGCATTCTCCCTCTCAATCTCTAGATAAAATGGTTAAAGCATCGCATATTATCTTCATTTTAACACATCTATTTCCATACTGTAAATGCTTGTTTCCTCCTTTGCATTACAGTTCCAAAGAAATAGATCGTATATCAAAACAATTTGGTTACTGTTATATTGTTAATAAAGCATTCATTGCTGTATCATTCATTATTCTCTGTATTATTTGCCGGCTGATGAAAGAAGTTATAGACCTCTTCAGCTGATTGCCGATTCATTGACGGAACCTGTGCAATTTCTTCAACCGTTGCCTGCTGGATTGCCTCCAAGGACGCAAAATGCTTCATTAACGCTCTTCTTCTGGTAGGGCCGATTCCCTTAATGTCGTCCAGAATGGAGTGAACCTGTTTCTTTTGCCGTAAGGATCTGTGATACTCAATTGCAAAACGGTGTGTCTCATCCTGTATCCGTGTAATCAATCGGAATAGCTCGCTGTTCTTATCCATCGGCAGTTCCTGATTATTGTAGTATAGACCCCGGGTACGGTGGTTATCATCCTTAACCATACCACAAACAGCGATATTTAAATTCAGTTCCTCCAGAACCTGCAGCGCAATTCCCACTTGCCCTTTACCGCCATCCATCAGGATTAGATCCGGATATTTGGTAAAGCTTCCCCATTCCGCATCTAAGTTCTTTTGCTTTCTCTCTTCCATCTCCCTCTGCCCATGGGTAAATCTTCTTGTCAGCACCTCATAAAGGGAAGCGTAATCATCCGGCCCCTTCACTGTGCGTATCTTAAACTTACGGTAATCTGCCCGTTTGGGCTTTCCTTTCTCATACACCACCATGGAGCCTACGGATTGGAAGCCTGCCGTATTGGAGATATCATAGGATTCAATTCGATCAATCATCGGCAGGTTCAGCAGTTGCGCCAACTCTTTCAAAGCTCCGGTTGTTCTGGCTTCCTCACGCTTTAATTTGTCGATATCTTGATCCATAATCAGCTGCGCATTCTTTTTCGCCAGTTCAACCAGCTTTTCCTTTTCCCCTTTCTGTGGAACTTTCAAATGCACTTTCTGTCCTCTTCTGGCAGTGAGCCATTCCGTAATCAACGATTCGTCATCCGGCGATACGCTAAGAAAAATTTCCTTTGGTATATAAGGCGTACCTGCATAAAATTGCTTCAGGAAACTGGACATAACTTGTCCATCTGTTTCTCCCTCTACACCGCTTACATGGAAATGATCCCTGCCAATCAATTTTCCGGCTCGAATAAAGAAAGTTTGCACCACCGCTTCATCCTTATTGCGGGCAAAAGCAATAATGTCCCGGTCCATTTGGTCCGTATTCGTAATCTTCTGTTTATTGGCAATGACCTTTACGCTTCCTAACAAATCTCTAAGCTCTGCTGCCCGTTCAAATTCCAGGTTCTCCGATGCTTCCATCATCTTTTCCTCCAACATATGAACCACCGGAGCATAATTACCATTTAAAAATTCTATCACTTGATCAATATTCTTCCGATACTCTTCCTGAGAGATATAACCCTGACAGGGCGCATCACACTGTCCCATGTGGTAATAAAGGCATGGACGCTCCTTACCGATATCCTTCGGCAGATTGCGGTTACAGGTTCGTATTTTATATATTTTCCGAAGTAACTCCATAATATCCTTAACCGCATTCACACCGGTATATGGGCCAAAATATTTCGACTTATCCTTCTTCAGTTGTCTGGAAAATAAAACCCTGGGATAAGTTTCGTTCACCGTTACGCGGATATAGGGATAGGTCTTGTCATCCTTAAGCATCGTATTATACTTCGGACGGTGTTCTTTGATCAGATTACATTCCAACACCAGCGCTTCCAGTTCCGAGTCCGTAATAATATATTCAAAATGATCAATATGCTCCACCATACTAATAATCTTGGGGGACTTATGATAGCTGCTCTGAAAATACTGCCGAACCCGGTTCTTTAGACTGATCGCTTTCCCTATATAGATAATATTATCCATACTATCACGCATAATATAAACGCCCGGTTTTGCGGGAAGTTTTTTTAGTTCTTCTTCTATGTTAAACATTGATAACTCCTATCTAACATTGGATTAATCCATTTTCCATCAGTCATGTCCAAATCACTTATAATCTATTGCAAATTATATAAAAATAGCACAACATTTTTATCTCAATAATCTTAAAAATATAGTAATGTATTGTTATTAATGGTTATGTTACACCTATATATTCACTCCTCGATTATAGCATACAAATGAAAAATGGGAAACTGTTTGTTCCAGAATCAAAAGAGTCTGATTACGAACAAATCCCTGTCGGATTGCTATTGGTTGCTCATAATCAAACCCTTATTATTCAAATATTAGTATTATAGTACCATGATTTAAGTTAAGAATAAATTTAACACTTATATTTTCATTCTAAGCAATGTGGCATAGAGATACACTTTTCAGAATCATTCTTAATTGATTAACACCAAATCTCAACTTAAGAAGTATTCCTAACCTTATAAACCAATCTATTTTATGTTTACTCCTCCATGAATGATTTAGAAAAACCCCTATCCTTCCTTGCAGTGATTTAACGATAGTTCTTTACTCATCCCATAGTTAAAGAGAGATAATATCATTTTACGATTACTTTACTAGGTGTTCATAAATTTATATTGATCATCAGCAGAGCTTTCCTTATCTACCGTGGTATCATCCTTAACGTTCTCCTCCGGAAGTTTTTCTTCCACTTTCTTGAGTGGCTCCTCATCACCTTTGACTTCATGATAAATCTTCATGAATTCTTCACCGGTAATAGTCTCTTTCGCAATCAGATATTCTGCTATTTTATCCAGAACCTCACGATTACCTGCCAGAAGTTCCAACGCTTTATCATAGCATTTCTTCAGTATACGGATTACTTCATGATCCACTTCACTGGCAGTTGCATCGGAACAGTTCATTACAGGCTTTCCGTCAAGGTAACGGTTTTCAACAGATTCAAGGCCAATCAATCCGAATTTCTCGGACATACCATACTGGGTCACCATTGCTCTTGCAAGGGAAGTAGCCTTTTCGATATCATTGGAAGCACCTGTTGTAACGGACCCGAATACCAATTTCTCTGCAGCTCTGCCGCCAAAGAGAGTAACAATCCGCGTTTCCAATTCTTCTTGCGACATCAGGAATTTCTCCTCTTCCGGAACTTGCATAACATATCCCAAGGACCCCATAGTTCTTGGTACAATGGTAATCTTCTGAACCGGTTCCGCATGTTTCATAAGCGCAGTCACCAACGCATGGCCTACCTCATGATAAGCAACGATTCGTTTCTCTTCCTTGCCTAAGATACGATCCTTCTTCTCCTTACCGGCGATTACAACTTCTACCGATTCATATAAATCCTCTTGCGTTACTACGGTTCTGCCCTTTTTTACTGCCAGGATTGCAGCTTCATTAATCATATTGGCTAGATCCGAACCAACAGCACCGGAAGTTGCACGAGCGATTGCCTCAAGATCAACCGAATCATGCATCAATACATTCTTTGCGTGTACTTTTAAAATATCAATTCTACCTTTTAAATCCGGTTTGTCTACAATAATACGACGGTCAAAACGTCCCGGACGAAGCAAAGCCTTATCCAGTACTTCCGGACGGTTCGTTGCACCTAGGACTACAAGTCCTTTGGAAGAATCAAAACCATCCATATTGGCAAGCAACTGATTCAATGTCTGCTCACGTTCATCATTTCCGCCACCATAATGGGTATCTCTGCTTTTACCAATGGCATCAATCTCATCGATAAAGATAATACAAGGCGCTTGCTGCTGTGCCTGCTTAAACAGATCTCTAACTCTGGAAGCACCGACACCAACGAACATTTCAACAAAATCTGAACCGGATAGCGAGAAAAATGGAACGTTAGCTTCCCCAGCCACTGCTTTTGCCAGTAATGTCTTACCTGTTCCCGGAGGTCCTACAAGTAATGCGCCTTTAGGAAGCTTCGCACCGATACGGGTATATTTTGCCGGATTATGCAGGAAGTCAACGATTTCTTTTAATGATTCCTTTGCTTCTTCCTGACCTGCCACATCCTTGAAAGTTACACCCGTCTGCTTCTCTACATATACTTTCGCATTACTCTTGCCAACTCCCATAACGCCGCCACTATTCTTGGATATCGCTTTAAATAGAAACCACATTACCACATAGATTGCTACAAATGGAAGTACCAGCTGAATAATCGTATCCAATATTGTTGTCCGATTATCCACCACTTGCGCACTATATTTGACATTATGCTGTTCTAACTTCTCCTGTAGGTCAAAGTCGGTAAAATAACCGGTATAATAGGTGATCTCTATAGCCGGGTTAGGCTGTTTCTTTGGAACAATTACCAGTCGATCGGATTGTGCATTAACAGATTCAATTTCGTCATTCTCTAACATATCCATGAACTTATCATAGGTAATCTCGATGTTTGTGCTTTCTTCTATCTGTCGATATACCATCGTTCCCATATACCAAATCAGTAATGCCGCCAGTAATGTTATAATTATAAACATACGATTTGGCATATTATTCTTGCGTTTATTATTGTTATTATCCATTAAATCCTCCTGTCTATGGATTTGATATTTTTATTTATATGCAGCTTTCTAATTCTTGACTTCCACTTTTACAGATTAGCTTGCACTTAACAATCATTATAATGATAGTCGGAATATAAATCAATAAAATATAAATAAAATTGCTGTGATAATTCTGTGTTCTATTATAAATTGTTTAACAATTGGACTTATTTAAACATTCCGAACAAAACAAAAGCCAGATATATGCAAGAAATCATAATCCCGACTTGGGATTGTTCCTAAGCATAAGCTGGCTTTGGTACTTTATCATATTTCCTATCCTTAATCCAAGGTCTCTCGGATATGATTCATATCCGAGATAACCCCTGCAAGAGCAATCAGCGCAGAACCTATAAATACAAATATATCGGACAGATTAAAGATAATTTTCCTAAGTTTCGGGAACTGCTTGCAATTAAAGCTAAAATAGTCAACTACATGTCCTTTGTTCATACGGTCAGACACATTACTGATCGCACCCCCAAGAACCAGAGCTAATCCTAATTTAAATAAGCGGTTTCCCTTCTTAGGGAGTAATATGGTAAATAAAAGAAGGAGAAATCCTAAGAATACACTGGATACGGTTTTCACCATCTCCTTCTTATTCTCTAAATAATTCAGTATGATTCCGGGATTATAGTATTTTCTAAGAACGATTTTGCCATTCAGAATCTCCTTGTTTTCCCCAAGTTTCATGTT
>Ga0207747_1000130_pt1 | contig 90876 bp, 88 predicted proteins | sample HigsolmetaGSP11D_FD_184839 | JGI IMG/M metagenome (GOLD analysis project Ga0207747, IMG submission 184839) | High solid enriched microbial communities from the Joint BioEnergy Institute, USA - SP1-1-D (SPAdes) | ecosystem: Engineered > Bioreactor > SSF (Solid state fermentation) > Aerobic >...
CCCGGCACCGCCGACACCGAGGTGCCCGAGGACAAACTGGCCGCGGTGCTGGCGGCGTTCTCCGGCACCATCCCGGACCAGCGGTTGCCCTTCGCGCCGGCGCCGACGGCCTACGGCGCGCGCGGGTCGGATCTGGTGATCGAGGGCATCGCCGCGGAACAAACCCTCCCGCTGTCGGGGTTCCGTCGGATATGAGCACTTCGCTGGCCGTGGTGGTCACGGTGGTCATCGCCGCGACCGGGGTGACGTTCGTCATCGGGCGACTGCTGACGCTGCGGTCGGGGATGCTGCGCGCCGCCGAGCAGGCCGCCGATGTGGACACCGCCGGACTGGACCTGTCGGCGGAAGGACCGACCATCGTGCACTTCTCCGCACCGTGGTGCGGGCCGTGCGTGGCGGTGCGCCGGGTGGCCGAGCAGATCTGCGCCGACCTGCCCGGGGTGCACCACAGCGAGATCGACATCGACGAGAATCCGGAACTGGCACAGCGTTTTTCAATCCTCTCGCTGCCGACGACGCTGATTTTCGACGCGGCCGGCAAGCTGCGCTACCGCACCAGCGGGGTGCCCCGCGCCGACGAGTTGCGGACGTTGCTCACACCCTGGTTGGCCTGAACGGCCCGCTCTGGGTAAGCTGTCGGCGTGTTCGCCCGCCTTGAGCTTTCGCTCACCAAGCGCCGCACAGTCGATCTGTGCCGCGTTGCGGGCTGCTGCTGTTGCTGTTGTTGTTGCCGCTGAGCGCGTCGCGACCCGATCCGTTCGCACCCGCTCGTTCCCGGCAGCCGATGAGGCATCTCCCAGCCGACCTCATGCAACAGGAGCGCGTCCATGTCAACGAACACCCGGCCACCGAACACCCGGCCACCGATCAGCACCGCACCCGCCGACCAGGTGGATGTGCGCGGCCCCCGGTTCGCGGCGTGGGTGACCTCCGCGGTGCTCGTCGCCGCGCTGTTCGCCTCGACCGTTGACCCCACCGCCGCGGCGATCCTGCTGGCCGCCCAGGCCGTGGTGTTCGCCATCGGCGCGTTCGCCGGCCCGCGGCGCCACCCCTACGGCGTGCTGTTCGCCCGGCTGGTGGCGCCCCGGTTGGGTCCGGCCGTCGAGCGCGAGCCCGCCGCGCCGGTTCGCTTCGCCCAGTTCGTGGGTCTTGTCTTCGCCGCGGCCGGATTCGGGGGGTTCGCGGCGGGCCTGACCGGGCTGGGGCTGGCCGCCACCGCCCTGGCCCTGATCGCCGCCCTGCTCAACGCCGTCTTCGGCATCTGTCTGGGCTGTCAGCTGTACCCGCTGGTCGCACGGCTCCGGCCGGCGTCCAACCCCTAACTCCGTTCGGAAAACCAAGCGAAAGGACCATGTATGGCACGCTCCGACGTCCTGGTCACAGCAGACTGGGTCGAGAGCAATCTGAACGCGCCGAAGACGGTGCTCGTCGAGGTCGACGAGGACACCTCGGCCTACGACCACGGGCACATCCCGGGCGCGGTCAGGATCGACTGGAAGAAGGATCTGCAGGATCCGGTGCGCCGTGACTTCGTCGACGCCGAGCAGTTCTCGAAGCTGCTGTCGGAGAAGGGCATCGCCAACGACGACACCGTGATCCTCTACGGCGGCAACAACAACTGGTTCGCCGCCTACGCCTACTGGTACTTCAAGTACTACGGCCACCAGAACGTCAAGCTGCTCGACGGTGGCCGTAAGAAGTGGGAGCTCGACGGGCGCCCGCTGACCACCGAGGTGCCGAACCGGCCCGCCACCACCTACGTCGCCAAGGAGCCGGACAACAGCATCCGCGCCTTCCGCGACGAGGTGATCGACGCCATCGGCAAGAAGAACCTGGTCGACGTGCGCTCTCCCGACGAGTTCTCCGGCAAGATCCTGGCTCCGGCGCACCTGCCGCAGGAGCAGAGCCAGCGTCCGGGCCACATCCCGGGTGCGATCAACGTCCCGTGGAGCAAGGCGGCCAACGAGGACGGCACCTTCAAGTCCGACGAGGAGCTGGCCAAGCTCTACGCCGACGCCGGCCTGGACACCGCCAAGGAGACCATCGCGTACTGCCGCATCGGCGAGCGCTCGAGCCACACCTGGTTCGTGCTGCGCGAGCTCCTCGGCCATCAGAACGTCAAGAACTACGACGGTAGTTGGACGGAATACGGCTCCCTGGTGGGGGCCCCGATCGAGTTGGGAAACTGAACGAACATGTGCGCTCCTCCGAAGCAAGGTCTGACCCTGCCCGCCAGCGTTGATCTGGAGAAGGAGACCGTCATCACCGGTCGCGTGATCGACGGCTCGGGCCAGCCGGTCGCCGGCGCCTTCGTGCGCCTGCTGGACGCCGGCAACGAGTTCACCGCCGAGGTGGTCGCCTCGGCCACCGGTGACTTCCGGTTCTTCGCCGCTCCGGGTACCTGGACGGTGCGGGCCCTGTCGCCGGTGGGCAACGGTGACGCCACCGTGGCGCCGTCCGGCGCCGGCATCCACGAGGTGGACGTCAAGGTCGCCTGACCTTCCCTCCGTTCCCGCGAGCGACCGTGTTGTACGCCACACTGTGCAAACACGGTCGCTCGCGGCGTGTCGGGGGACCCCGAACGTGTGTACCGGGGCACCCCGAGCCACCCTGTTCCCGACGAACTAGACTTTCCGCCGTGGTCCTTTTCTTTGAGATCCTGCTGGTTGCGGCCGTCGTGGTGATCACCTGGTTCGCGCTGTACGCGCTGTACCGCCTGATCACCGACGAGTCGTGACCGACGACGACCGACTCGACACCCCCGGCCCGGTCCGGGGTTCCGGTGACCGCGCCATCGCCGAGGCGGCCGAACGCGCCAAGGTGACGGCGGGCCGCAACATCCCGGATTTCGACGATCTGCCGCTGCCCGCGGACACCGCGAACCTGCGCGAGGGCGCCGACCTGCACGACGGGCTACTCGCGCTGCTGCCCCTGGTCGGGGTGTGGCGCGGCGAGGGGCAGGGCCGCGACGCCGACGGCGACTACCGGTTCGGCCAGCAGATCGTCGTCTCGCACAACGGTGCGGACTACCTGAACTGGGAGTCGCGGTCCTGGCGGCTGACCGAGGGCGGCGAGTACGAGCAGCACGCGCTGCGCGAGACCGGCTTCTGGCGGTTCGTCCCCGATCCGGAGGATCCGTCCGAGACCCAGTCGATCGAGTTGCTGCTGGCCAACGCCGCCGGCTACATCGAGCTGTTCTACGGCCGACCGCTGTCCCAGACGTCGTGGGAGCTGGTCACCGACGCGCTGGCGCGCAGCCGCTCCGGTGTGCTCATCGGCGGGGCGCGCCGGCTCTACGGCATCGTCGAGGGCGATCTCGCCTATGTCGAGGAGCGCGTGGACGCCGACGGCCAGCTGGTGCCGCACCTGTCGGCGCGGCTCAAGCGCTACGCCGGCTGAGCCCGGCGAACCTGCCAACAACTTTCCTCGGCAACTACCGGTGGGCACCCCCGGCCGGATGCGACACTTTGCTCATGCCCCGTCGACTGGGAAGAAATTCGACGCCAAGTGCGAACTCCGAGCCGGCCGAGGATCGCGGTGAGACCCGCGCCGAGGAGATGGCCCGCGCGGCCGCCGATCTGTTCCAGCGGTTCGGCTTCCAGAACGTCAGCATCGAGCGGATCGGGGCGGCCGTCGGCCTGACCGGCCCGGCGGTCTACCGCCATTTCAAGGGCAAGCACGACATCCTGGCGCACGCGCTGATGAACCAGGGCGAGCTTGCCGAACGGATCTGCCGTCGCACCGACGAGCAGGGGGGCACCCCCGAGGAGAAGCTGCGGCTGCTGCTGTCCCGGTTCGGCGAGATGACCGCCAACGGCGACGAGGCCACCCTGTGGCGGCGCGAGCAGCGCCACCTCGACGACACGCAGCGCGAGGTGCTCCGCCGGCACATCGCCGCCAGTCAGGAGGTCTTCGCCGACCGGATCGCCGCCGCGCGGCCCGGGCTCGGGGTGCGCAAGGCCCGGCTGCTCGCCCTGGCGGTGCTGGTGATGTACGCCAACACCCCGGAGTTCCGCGGCACGCTGTCCCAGGACCGGCTGCTGCAGTTGCAGACCGCGATGGCCCGGGCGCTCATCGACTGCGAGCTGCCCGACCCGGAGCCGGGCGTCCGGCCGCTGCCGGAGCCGGGGCGGCGCCGCCCGGCCGGCCGGCGCGAGCGCATCCTGGACGTGGCCGCCCGGTTGTTCAACGAGCGCGGGTTCCACAACGTGCAGATGAACGACGTCGCCCGCGCCGCCGAGATCTCCACCGCCACGCTCTACCAGCATGTGAACAGCAAGACCGACGTGCTGCGCGCGGTGCTGGAGCGGGGCGCGCAGGGCCTGCACTATGTCACCGCCGAGGCGCTGGCCTGCGCCGCCACCCCGCGGCAGGCGCTCGACGCGCTCATCGAGTCCTACATCCGTCAGGTGCTCGGGGTGCACGGACGGGTGATGTCGATCCTGACCACCGACCTGCTCTACCTGCCCGAGCAGGTACAGGCCGCGCTGCGCGAATCGCAGCGCGAGTACATCGCCGAGTGGGTCGCGGCGATCGAGGCGCTCACCGAGGGGCTGACCGCCGTCGACGCCGGTGTGCTGGCCCGGGCCGCCATCGGCGTGCTCACCGACCTGGCCTCGCTGCCCGTGGTGCGGCAGCGGCCGGGTGTGATCGCCGAGCTCACCGCGATCGCCCGCGCGATGGTGCTGCTGCCGGGGCCGTCGGACGTGGCCGACCTCGCCGCGGCCGTCGCTAGCGCGACTCGCTGAGCAGCGGCGCGATCCCCGGCCCGGTCAGCCATTCCTTCTGCATCCGGAACAGATCGCCGTTGTCGCCGAGCTCGTCGACGGCCCACGACACGCACTCGGTCAGCGGGCTGTCCTTGGGCAGCACGATGCCGAACTCCTCGCCGTTGCCGGGTTCGGGCGGCAGCTGGCCGACGATGATCGAGCCGGGCAGTTCGAACTGCATGGAGAACGCGGTGGGCAGGTCGACGACGAGCACCTCGATCCGGCCGGCGGCCAGCGCGTCGCGGGCCGCCTCATTGGTCGGGTAGTCGATCACCGTGCCGGTCTCCGACAGCCGGCGGGCGGTGTCGAGGCTGGTGGAGCCGGCCTGGGCGCCCATCCGCAGACCGCGCAGCCCCTCGATGTCGGTCACCCCGTCGGCCGGCGTGCCCGGCATGGCGAGGAAGGCCTGGGTGACGTTGTAGTACGGCGCGGAGAAGTCGACCCACTGCGCGCGTTCGTCGGTGATCGAGACCTGTTCCAGCGCGGCGTCGAAGTTCTTCGGCCCGGGCGCGATGACCTCGTTGAACGGCACCCGCACCCAGCGCACCTCGTCGCGACGGTAGCCGAGCTTGTCGGCCACCGCGTAGGCGACCGCCGACTCGTAGCCCTGTCCGTTCTCCGGCTGGTTGTTGATGTACCAGGGGTGGTAGACCGGCTCGTCGGCGGCGAAGGTGAGCCGCCCGGGTACGAGCGTGTCCAGCGCATCCTTGTGGCAGCTCCGCTCGCCGGTGCGTTCGCCCGCCTGCTCGGCGATCTCCCCGGTGCCGGCACATCCGGTCAGCGCGGCCAGCAGCACGACGGCCGCGACCAAGCTCACACGCATGGGCGGCATCATCGCATGCCACAGTCCGCCGGGCGCGGGGACGGGGGCGTCGACCGGGTCCGGATATGGAGCGGCCCCCGAGCCGTGGTTCCTGGCTGGACGGGCCGAGGGGCTCGGGGGCCGGGTGACTGCGGGGAATTCGCCGGCGCGCGCCAGGTGAAATCTCCGCCTGCGCAGCAGCTAGCGCGCAGCCACCTCACAAGTCCATGAATCAGTCAATTTGCCGGACCACCTCCTTCCCTGTGTACGAGCGACCGTACTCCTCCGGCGCCGGGTTGAACACCGGATTTCGGGGCGCGCCTCAGCGGTCGGAGACGACGGCAGCGTCGACGAGTTCGGCCAGCTCGGCGGCCAGCGGTGCGGGCGGCAGCGGCCGGCCGTCGAGGGTGTGCACGCGGGCGGCCAGGGTGATCGAGGAGACCAGCCACACCCCCTGGGCGGTGAACAGGTCCGCCGGCCGCAGCGCCCGGTAGTCGCAGTCGTAGCCCTTGTCGCGGGCCACCTCGAACAGCGCCTGCTGGGTGGTGCCGCGCAGGATCGGGTACCAGGGCGGCGGGGTGAGCAGGGTGGGGTTGCCGTCGACCTCGGTGGCGATCACCACCGTGGAACGCGGCCCCTCCAGCACGTAGCCGTCGGTGCTGACGAACACCACGTCGCCGGCACCGAGGCGTTCGGCGTGCCGCAGGGCGGCCATGTTGACCGCGTAGGACAGCGTCTTGGCGCCGGCCAGCAGCCAGGGCATGGTGTCCGCCCCGGTGGCGGGCAGGCCGCGGTCCAGGGTCACCGCCGCCACCCCGTCGCGGCGGGCGGCGGCGATCCGGTCCGGCAGCGGGGTGATGGTGGCGTAGGCGGTCGGCGGGCCGCCGCTCTCCCGGCCGCGGCTGTAGACCAGCCGCAGCGCCCCCTCACCGCCGCCCTCGGCGGTCCACTGCCGCACCCCGCGGTCGACGGCCGTGCGCCAGGCGTCCAGGTCGGGTGCGGGCAGATCGGCCAGCCGGGACGACTGCGCCAGCCGGTTCAGGTGCGCCTCGAGCAGACAGGCCCGCCCGTCGCGCACCAGCAGCGTCTCGAACACCCCGTCGCCGCGCACCGCGGCCAGGTCGTCGGCGCGCAGCAGCGGGGCGGCCGGGTCGTGCAGTTGCCCGTCCAGCGTGACCAGGACCCGCGGTCGGCTCGCCATGAACGACCAGCCTAGCCGTCCGTAGGCTGGAGTCATGTCCGCTGTACCGGCACCCGAAACCGGCCCGGACGCCGGTGCCGTCTGGCACTACGGCGATCCGCTCGGCGAGCAGCGCAGCGCGGCCACCGGCGCGGTGGTGGTGGACCGCTCGCACCGGGCGGTGCTGCGGCTGACCGGCGCCGAGCGCCGCGGCTGGCTGCACAACCTGACCACCCAGCACGTCGCGGACCTGCGACCGGGCGCGGTGGTGGAGAACCTCAGCCTCGACGCCCAGGGCCGTGTCGAGGATCACTGGATCCAGACCGAGCTGGCCGAGGCGACCGTGCTGGACACCGAGCCGTGGCGGGGTGAGCCGCTGCTGACGTATCTGCGCCGGATGGTGTTCTGGGCCGACGTGCAGATCGAACCGGCCGAGCTGGCCGTGCTGTCGCTGCTCGGCCCGGCGCTGGCCGGTGCGCCGGTGCTCGAGGCGCTGGGCCTGGACGCGCTGCCGGCGGAGGCCACCGCGGTGCCGGTGCCGGGCGGCTTCGTGCGGCGCATCCCGTCGCAGGGGCTGGAACTGGACCTGGTGGTGGCGCGCGCCGAGGCCGCCGACCGGGTGCAGCGGCTCGTCGCGGCCGGGGTGCGCCGGGCCGGGGTGTGGGCCTACGAGGCGCACCGGGTGGCCGCGGTGCGGCCCCGGCTCGGGGTGGACACCGACGAGCGCACGATCCCGCACGAGGTGGGCTGGATCGGCGGGCCGGGCGAGGGCGCGGTGCATCTGGACAAGGGCTGCTACCGCGGCCAGGAGACGGTCGCGCGGGTGCACAACCTGGGCCGGCCGCCGCGGATGCTGGTGTTGCTGCACCTCGACGGCTCGGTGGACCGGCCGGCCACCGGGGACCCGGTGCTGGCCGGGGGACGGCCGGTGGGCCGGGTGGGCACCGTCGTCGACCACGTCGACCTGGGGCCGGTGGCGCTGGCGCTGGTCAAGCGCGGGCTGCCGGCCGACACCGAACTCGCCGTCGGCGCCGACGGGACCGTCGGCGCGGCGATCGACCCGGACTCGGTGCCGCCGCCGGACGCACCGGGCGCGGGCCGGCTCGCCGTCGAGCGGTTACGTCGCGGAGGGTAGGGCCTCTAAGCAGAAGCGTTCCGGGCACGGTAAAGTGTCGGCAGGACGAAACAGGACAGACAGATCGGAGCCGCCCCTCAATCGGGCCGCTCCGTTATTGCGCAAGGGGGTCCCCCCATGGGCCGCGGCCGGGCAAAGGCAAAGCAGACGAAGGTTGCTCGCGAGCTGAAGTACAGCTCACCACAGACGGATTTCGAGCGGCTTCAGCGGGAACTGTCCGGCGCTTCCAAGAAGTCGGACGAGGTCGACGACTACGACGACTACGGCTACAAGGACTGGGACGACCAGGACGACTGGCGCCGCTAGCCCGCTCGTTTTCTCCGTCACACACGCGCACACGCCGCCCGATCGGTCGGTACCGTCGCCGGTCGGGCGGCGTGTCGTGTGCACCGCGGAAAGGTGACGGGCGTCACTAGAACCGGTCACTAGAACCGGGGGTGCTGGCCGACCAGCCGGGCCCGCGGCTCGTCCTTGCCGCTCTTGTTGACCGTGCCGAGCACCCAGCAGTCGAGGTGGCGGGCGGTCAGGATGGCCAGCGCGCGGTCGGTGTCCTCCGGCGCCACCACGGCGACCATGCCCACCCCCATGTTGAAGGTGCGCTCCATCTCGGCGCGCTCGATGCGGCCGCGCTGGGCGATCATCTGGAACACCGGGGCGGGCGTCCAGGTGCCGCGGTCGAGTTCGGCGGTCAGCCCCTGCGGGATGACGCGTTCCAGGTTGCCGACCAGCCCGCCGCCGGTGACGTGGCAGAAGGTGCGCACCTGGGTCTCGGCGACCAGCGCCAGGCAGTCCTTGGCGTAGATGCGGGTGGGTTCCAGCAGCTCCTCGCCCAGGGTGCGGCCGAACTCCTCGACGTGCCCGGCGAGGTTCATCCGGTCGATCTCCAGCAGCACCTTGCGGGCCAGCGAGTAGCCGTTGGAGTGCAGCCCGGAGGAGCCCATGGCGATGATCACGTCGCCGGGCTTGACCCGGTCCGGGCCGAGCACGTCGTCGGCCTCGACGATGCCCACGCCGGTGGCGGACAGGTCGTAGTGGTCGGGGGCCATCAGGCCGGGGTGTTCGGCGATCTCGCCGCCGACCAGCGCGCAGCCGGCCTGCACGCAGCCCTCGGCGATGCCGGCGACGATCTCGGCGATGCGCTCCGGCACGGTGCGGCCCACCGCGATGTAGTCCTGCAGGAACAACGGCTCGGCGCCGCAGACCACGAGGTCGTCGACGACCATGGCGACGAGGTCCAGGCCGACGGTGTCGTGCTTGTCCATGGCCTGGGCGATGGCCAGCTTGGTGCCCACGCCGTCGGTCGAGGAGGCCAGGATCGGCTCGCGGTAGCCACCGCGCAGCTTGAACAGGCCGGCGAAGCCGCCCAGCCCGCCCAGAACCTCCGGGCGGGTGGCCCGGTCGGCGAGGGGCTTGAGCAGTTCGACCGCCCGGTCACCGGCTTCGATGTCCACACCGGCCGAGGCGTAGGAGATGCCGTGTTCTTCGGCGTTGTCCGTCATCGAGTCACAGGCTACCGGCCCGACTCCCGCGAGCAGTCGCCAACTCCCCCGCAACGGCCCGTCCCAGGGGGTGTACAGGTCTGCTCGCGGAGGGAAGGTGGGCGGTCAGGGCCGGCGCAGGGCCGAGACGTTGTCGTTGTCGGCCTGCACCGGGATACCGCTGCGCGCGGCGCTGGCCAGCATGTGCTCGATGACGTTCTTGCCCAGCGCGGACTCGCCCGGCAGCTCGATCGGGTACTCGCCGTCGAAACAGGCCCGGCACAGCCGTTCGGCGGGCTGCTCGGTGGCCTCGACCATGCCCTGCTGGGAGATGTAGCCGAGGGTGTCGGCGCCGATGGCGTGCCGCACCGCCTCGACCATCTCGTCGGGGTTCTCCACCGCGTTGGCGATGAGCTCGGCGGGGGTGGCGAAGTCGATGCCGTAGAAGCACGGCCATTTCACCGGCGGCGAGGCGATCCGGACGTGCACCTCGGCCGCGCCGGCCTCGCGCAGCATCCGCACCAGTGCGCGCTGGGTGTTGCCGCGCACGATCGAGTCGTCGACGACGATCAGCCGCTTGCCGCGGATGTTCTCGCGCAGCGGGTTGAGCTTGAGCCGGATGCCGAGTTGGCGGATGGTCTGCGAGGGCTGGATGAAGGTGCGCCCGACGTAGGCGTTCTTCATCAGGCCCTGCCCGAACGGGATGCCGGACTCCTGGGCGTAGCCGACGGCGGCCGGCACCCCGGACTCGGGCACCCCGATGACCAGGTCGGCGTCGACGGGCTTCTCCCGGGCCAGCCGGCGGCCGATCTCCACGCGGGTGGCATGCACCGACCGGCCGTTGAGATTGGAGTCCGGGCGGGCCAGGTAGACGTACTCGAACACGCAGGTCCGCGGCGTGGCCGGGGCGAACCGGGTGGTGCGCACCCCGTCGGCGTCGATGGCCAGCAGCTCACCGGGTTCGATGTCGCGCACGAAGGAGGCGCCGACGATGTCCAGCGCGGCGGTCTCCGAGGCGACCACCCAGCCGCGGTCCAGCCGGCCCAGCGACAGCGGCCGCACGCCGTACGGGTCGCGCGCGGCGTAGAGCGTGTTCTCGTCCATGAAGGTCAGGCAGAACGCGCCCCGCACGGTGGGCAGCAACTCGAGGGCGGCCCGCTCCAGCGTGGAGTCGGCCGCGCCGTGGGCGAGCAGGGCGCCGAGGATGTCGGAGTCGGTGGTGGCCGTCGGCCCGCTGCGGTTGCCCAGCAGCCCGGCGGCGCGGGCGCGTTCGGCCAGTTCGGCGGTGTTGACCAGGTTGCCGTTGTGGCCGAGCGCCACGCCGGTGCCGGCGGCGGTGTTGCGGAACACCGGTTGGGCGTTCTCCCAGGTGGTGGACCCGGTGGTGGAGTAGCGGCAGTGCCCGATCGCGACGTGGCCGTGCATCGCGGCTAGGGTCTGCTCGTCGAACACCTGGCTGACCAGGCCGAGGTCCTTGAACACCAGCACCTGCGAACCGTCGGCGACGGCGATGCCGGCCGCCTCCTGGCCGCGGTGTTGCAGGGCGTAGAGCCCGTAGTAGGTGAGTTTTGCGACATCCTCGCCCGGGGCCCAGACCCCGAATACGCCGCACTCTTCTCGGGGCTCGGATTCCGTCAGCTCGCCGGTCACGATAGGGCTGCTCCCAGGGGGCGGATGTGGTGGTACCGCCGAGTCTACGGTCCCGGCGGGCCGATCACGGAATCGCCCGGACGTGGTCTGCACCACCCTTTTCGTGGGGAAAGAAAAAATCGCGCCGATTCAATCCCTTGCCACCCGGGCCGGACGCGCGCATTCTTGCCGCGCCGTGTTCCTGCCCGATGCCCGGAAGATGCAGGTGATGTCCGCCCTCCGATCCCCTGCCGGCCGCGTCCTCACCGCGGCGGGTCGCCCCCGTGTCGGCATCACTGGTGCACGGCCTCTTCCTGAGATGACGAAGGATCGTTCATGACACTGAAGCTGAACTGGTTTCTCCCCACCTACGGCGACAGCCGGTTGATCGTCGGGGGCGGTCACGGCACGCCGATCGGTGAGGCGCACGGCGACCGGGACGCCTCGATCGACTATCTGGCCTCCATCGTGCGGGCCGCCGAGTCGTTCGGGTTCACCGCCGCGCTCATCCCGACCGGTGCGTGGTGCGAGGACTCGTTCATCACCGCCGCGCTGCTGGCGCGCGAGACGACGTCGCTGAAGTTCCTGGTGGCGTTCCGCCCCGGCCTGGTCAGCCCGACGCTGTCGGCGCAGATGGCGGCGACGTTCGCCAAGCACGAACCCGACCGGATCATGCTCAACGTGGTGGTCGGCGGCGAGTCGCACGAGCAGCGCGCGTTCGGCGACTTCCTGGACAAGGACGCCCGCTACGCCCGCGCCGACGAGTTCCTCGAGGTGGTGCGCCGGCTGTGGGCCGGTGAGACGGTGTCGCTGAACGGCAAGTACCTCAGCGTCGAGAACGCCACCATCCCCACCCTGCCGGACCCGGTGCCGCCGCTGTACTTCGGCGGCAGCTCGCCGGCGGCCGGCAAGGTCGCGGCCAAGCACTGCGACGTCTACCTGACCTGGGGCGAACCACTGGACGCGGTGCGCGACAAGATCGACTGGATCCGCAAGCTGGCCGCCGAGCAGGGCCGGGAACTGCGGTTCGGCATCCGGTTGCACACCATCTCCCGGGACACCTCCGAGGAGGCCTGGGCGCAGGCCGGCAAGCTGCTGGCCGCCCTCGACGAGGAGACGGTGCGCAAGGCCCAGGAGGGGCTGAACCGCAGCGAGTCCGAGGGCCAGCGCCGGATGCTGGCGCTGCACGAGCAGCACCGCCGCGAGGGCACCTGGAGCGACGCCCGCTCGCTGGAGATCGCGCCGAACCTGTGGGCCGGCGTGGGCCTGGTGCGCGGCGGCGCGGGAACCGCGCTGGTGGGCAGCCACACCGAGGTCGCCGACCGCATCGCCGAGTACGCCGAGCTGGGGATCGAGGAGTTCGTGCTGTCGGGCTACCCCCATCTGGAGGAGCTGTACTGGTTCGGCGAGGGTGTGGTGCCGGTGCTGCGCGAGCGCGGGCTGTTCTCCGGCGGGCCGTCGAGCTGCGCGCCGGGCAACATCCCGTTCGTCGCCGGGCCCCGATGACCCGGATCGCCTCGGCCGACGACGCGCTCGACGTCGCGGCCAAGCTCGCCGCCGAGTTCGAGGCGGGGGCGGCGGCCCGCGACGCCGAGCGGCGGCTGCCCGACGACGAGGTGCGCGCCCTGAAATCGTCGGGCCTGCTTGCGATCTCGGTGCCCGCCCGGCACGGCGGCATCGAAGCGCCGGCGACCGTGCTGGCCGAGGTGTTCCGGCTGCTCGCCCACGCCGACCCGTCGCTGGCGCAGATCCCGCACTCGCACTTCGTGTTCCTCGAGGCGCTGCGGCTGCAGGGCACCCCGGAGCAGCAGGCGTTCTTCTACGGCCGGGTGCTCGAGGGCGCGCTGCTGGCCAACGCCCAGGCCGAGCGGGGCCCGCACACCGTCGACGTCGACACCACCCGGCTGACCCGCCGGCCGAACGGCGACTATCTGTTGTGCGGCACCAAGTTCTACTGCACCGGTTCGCTGTTCGCCGACTGGCTGACGGTGCGCGCCGCGCTGGACGACGGCCGGCCCCCGACCGCGGCGACCCCGAAGGCGGTGGCGTTCGTGCCGCGCGACGCCCCCGGGGTGCGGGTCGTCGACGACTGGAACGGCATGGGGCAGCGCACCACCGCCTCGGGCACGGTGACGTTGTCGGACGTGGTGGTGCCGGCCGGGCACGTGGTGCCGTTCAGCCCGATCTTCGCCGGGCCGACCACCTACGGCGCGCGGGCGCAGCTGTTGCACGCCGCGATCGACGTCGGGATCGCCACCGGCGCGCTGGCCGCCGGGGTGCGCCAGGCCGGCCGGGCCCGGCCGCACTTCGAGGCGCAGGTGCCCACCGCGGCCGACGATCCCACGCTGATCCACACCGCCGGCGAGTTGACGGTGACGGTGCGGGCCGCGCAGGCGCTGCTGGCCGAGGCGGCGCGGGCGGTGGACGCCGCGCAGGCCGACCTGACCGAGGAGTCGGCGGCCGCGGCGTCGATCGCGGTGGCGGTGGCGAAGGTGGCCGCGGTGCGCGCCGCCCTGGAGGCCGCCACCGTGCTGTTCGACCTGGGCGGCACCCGGTGTGCCACGGACTCGGGCAATCTCGCCCGGTTCTGGCGGGACGCCCGCACCCACACGTTGCACGACCCGACGCGCTGGAAGCTGCAGCACATCGGCCGCTACACGCTGTCGGGCACCCGCCCGCCCCGGCACGGTCAGCTCTAGCGACTGCTGCGTGGTGGCCGTGGGTTCCGGGTGATCCACCGCCACAGCGCGGCCCCTCAGGGCAGCGCCACCACCGGCAGCCAGTTGGCGATCTCGCCGGCCCGCACCCCGGACAGCTGCAGCGCGCCGTCGGCCGCGGCGGCCTCGACGCCGAGCAGGCCGGTGGCCACCAGCAGCCAGGTGCGCGGGTCGGTCTCGACGACGTTGGGCGGGGTGCCGCGGGTGTGGCGGGGCCCCTCGATGCACTGCACGGCGACGAACGGCGGCACGCGCACCTCGACACTGCTGCCGGGCGCGACGTCGGCCAGGGTGCGCGCGGTCAGCCGCACCGCCTCGGCGAGCGCTGCGCGATCGGGGGCGGGGTGGTTCGCGTCGCGCAGCCAGTCGGCGATCGCCGCCACCGCCGCGCGGGTCCGGGCCGGGTCGGCCTTGCGTCGGGCAGCCATGGCCCTACTTTCTCACTCCCCTCGCCGCCCGGCGGCGCTGCACCGCGACCGCGGCGACGGCCCCGGCCTCGTTGACGGCCAGGTGGGCCAGCAGCGGCGCCAGCACGCTGCCGCTGCGGGCACGCAGCCAGTCGAACACCCAACCGGCCGCACCGGTCACCAGCACGGTGCCGGCGACGGGTTCGCCGTTGCCACGGGCGTCGACGACGTGCGACAGCCCGAACGCGACGGCCTGCAGCAGCCGTCCGCCCACCGGGCCGAAGGCCCGTGCGGCCAGGCTGCTCAGCGCACCGCGGAAGGCCACCTCCTCGGCCCACACCGTGCCCAGCGGGATCTCGTACATCCCCCAACGCCAAAGCGTTTCGGGGAGCTGACGATCGGCCATGGCGTCGGCGACCGGCGGCACGGCGGTGGTGGCGGCCACCCCGGCGGCCACCACGCCGGCCGCCGCCGCACCCCAGCGCAGCCCGGCGCACAGCCCCGGCGGGCGCAGCCCGAGCGGCGCGGCGGTGGCCGCGGCCAGCGCGGTGCCCACGGCGGCCTTGGTCAGCGGATGGTGGCGCCAGCGGTAGGGCAGCACCGCCGAGGCGTTCCAGCCCACCAGCAGCGCGGCCAGCCCGAGCGCCCCGGCCCGTTCGATCGTCCTGCGGTTCATTCGAATTCGGGACTGCCGGAGGCCATCGCCTGTTCGATGGAGGCGCGGACGCGTTCGGTGTCGGCGTCGGTCCAGCCCTCCGGAGCGGCTACCGCCACCCAGCCGTCGAGCTGGGTGTCGTTGTAGTTGTGGCCGTGCCCGGCCGGCATCGACGAGGCGTGGGCGATGTCGAACCCGACCTGCCAGAAGGTGACGATCGGGTACCACCGCATCGAGGCGGTGCGGTCGATGCCCGGCGGCTCGACCAGCCAGTCCGGCCGGTCGAACAGCAGGTCCGGCGACCACCACACCACCGGGTCCGAGGCATGTTGCAGGAACAGCACTTTCGTGCCCTCCCAGGGCGCGGCGGTGTCGGCGCGCACGTCCTCGGGGCCGGCGGCCTGGGAGAACCGCACGGTGCGGCCGTTGTCGTAGCGGGGTTCGACCTCCGGGGTGCCCGGGTCGCGGCGCACGGTCAGCGCCCGCCACAGCGAGCTGGCGTGCGGCGGACCCACCCACAGCACGGCCTCGAAGTCCATGCCCTCGATGTCGGGCAGGTAGCCGAACGCGCCCTGGCCGGCCATCGAGCCCAGGCTCTCGCCGTAGAGCATCAGCCGTGGCCGCCGCTCGGCCGGCCACTGCTCCCAGCGCTGGTGGATGGCCCGCACCATGGCGCGGCCGGCCTCCACCGACTTCTGCTGGTCGGCCAAGAACGAGATCCAGCTCGGCAGGTACGAGTACTGCATGGCCACCAGTGCGGTGTCACCGTTGTAGATCGACTCGATGGCGCGCGCGGCCACCGGGTCGACCCAGCCGGTGCCGGTGGTGGGGATGATGACGAGCACCTCGCGCTCGTACGCCCGGGTGCGTTCGAGTTCGGAGAGCAGCACCGCCAGCCGGCCCTCCAGGTCGTCGGCGGTGGCCAGCCCGGCGTAGATGCGGATGGGTTCCTTGGCGGGCCGGCCGTTGAGCGCGGTGAGTTCGGCGGCGGTGGGGCCGGTGCCGACGAAGTTGCGGCCCTGGTAGCCGAGGGTCTCCCAGGGCGCGAACGACGCCGGGCTGCCGGATCGTTCCGGGACGAGGGGTTGTTCGACGCCGGGCCGGGTGCTGGCGTTCTGCGGCTGGAACACCCGGCTGGCGCCGGCGATGAAGCCGCGGAACAGCACGCCGTTGATGAGCGAGACGAGCAGCACCACCACGATGGCGGTGCCGATGAAGAAGGCGATCTCGTCGTTGACCTGCCAGCGGCGGATCTGCCAGCGGGCCAGGGCCCGGATGGCGTCCTGCAGCACCCGCGCGATCGTGATGAGCGCGGCGGCCACGCCGATGGCGACGGCCAGGGTGCGCAGGTAGCCGGGGGTGGCGGGGCCCTCGATGCCCATGAGTTCGGACACCTCGCGCTGCCAGCGGGAGGCGGGCACGAGCACGAGCAGGCAGGCGCCGGCGGAGCCGGCCACGGTGACGGCCTTGAGCCCGTAGAGCGTGCGCCGCGACGGCGGCCACCAGTGCCGCCCGGCCAGCAGCAACCGGCGCACCAGGCGGCCGACGAGCACGCCCAGGCCGTAGCCGATGACGGCGTTGATCCCGCCGATGAGCCCCTGGAACAGCCAGGTGCGCGGCAGCAGCGAGGGGGTCATCGACAGGCAGAAGAACAGGGCCCCGAAGGCCACCCCGACGAAGTCGAGGCGCAGCAGGCCCCAGGCCCACCGCAGCGCGGGGTGCAGTGGGCGGCGTTCGGTGGTCTCGGCGGTCCGTGCGCCGATCAGATCGTCCGCCGGGGCAGTCACCCGAACAACCCGGGCAGCACGCCCTCCCACGTGCTGCGCAGTTCCTCCAGCGACACCGTGAACAGGTCCTGCACCTCGACGGCGTCGCTTGCCTCATCGACGACCCCGATGCGGGTGGCCGGCAGGCCGCGGGCCTCGCACATGGCGCGGAAGCGGCTCTCCTCGGTGCGCGGCACCGCCACCAGCACCCGGCCGGCGGACTCGGAGAAGAGGAAGACGAACGGGTCGACGTCCTCGGGGAGGACGAGGCGGCACCCCACCTCGCCGGCCAGCGCGGCCTCGACCACGGCCTGGGCCAGCCCGCCCTCGCTCAGGTCGTGCGCGGCGGAGACCAGGCCGTCGCGGGAGGCGGCGACGAGCACCTCGGCCAGCAGCTTCTCGCGGGCCAGGTCGACCTTGGGCGGCAGCCCGCCGAGGTGGTCGGCGGTGACCTGGGCCCAGATGGAGCCGTCGAACTCGTCGCGGGTGTCGCCGAGCAGCATCAGCGTCTCCCCCGGCTCGGTGCCCAGCGCGGTGGGGATGCGCCGGTGCACGTCGTCGATGACGCCGAGCACCCCGACCACCGGGGTGGGCAGGATCGCGGTGGAGCCGGTCTGGTTGTAGAAGCTGACGTTGCCGCCGGTGACCGGGATGCCAAGGGCCGCACAGCCGTCGGCGAGGCCGCGCACGGCCTCGGCGAACTGCCACATCACGCCCGGGTCCTCGGGCGAGCCGAAGTTGAGGCAGTTGGTGACCGCGATCGGGGTGGCGCCGGTGACGGCGACGTTGCGGTAGGCCTCGGCCAGCGCGAGCTGGGCGCCGGTGTACGGGTCGAGCAGGGTGTAGCGGCCCGAGGCGTCGGTGGACAGCGCGATGCCGCGGCCGGTCCGCTCGTCGACGCGGATCATGCCGCCGTCGGCGTGCTCGGCCAGCACGGTGTTGCCCCGCACGTAGCGGTCGTACTGCTCGGTGATGAAGGCCCGGCTGCACAGGTGCGGGCTGCCGAGCAGCTGCAGCAGGGTGGCGCGCAGCTCGGCACCGGTCTTCGGCCGGGGCAGCTTGGCCGAGGTATCGGCGTTGAGCGCGTCCTGGCTCTCCGGCCGGGCGTAGGGCCGCTGGTAGACGGGGCCCTCGTGGGCGACGGTGCGCGGCGGCACGTCGACGACGGTCTGGCCGTGCCAGGTGATGTGCAGCCGGTCGCCGTCGGTGACCTCGCCGATGACGGTGGCCGGCACCTCCCACTTGCGGCAGACCGCCATGAACTGCTCGACGTGCTCCGGTTTGACGACCGCGCACATGCGTTCCTGCGACTCGCTGGACAGGATCTCGGCGGGAGTCATGTTGGCCGCGCGCAGCGGCACCCGGTCCAGCTCGATGCGCATGCCGCTGTTGCCGGCGGAGGCGAGTTCGGAGGTGGCGCAGGACAACCCGGCACCGCCGAGGTCCTGGATGCCGACCACGAGCTTGTTGGCGAACAGCTCCTGGCAGCACTCGATGAGCACCTTCTCCATGAACGGGTCGCCGACCTGCACGCTGGGCAGTTTCTTGCGGCCGGCGCCGGACTCGTCGCCGGAGAAGGTGTCCGACGCCAGCACGCTCACGCCGCCGATGCCGTCGAGGCCGGTGCGGGCCCCGAACAGGATGATCTTGTTGCCCACGCCGGAGGCGAACGCCAGGTGCAGGTCCTCCTTGCGCATCACCCCCACGCACAGGGCGTTGACCAGCGGGTTACCCGCGTAGGAGGCGTCGAAGACGGTCTCGCCGCCGATGTTGGGCAGGCCCAGCGAGTTGCCGTAGCCGCTGATGCCGCGGACCACGCCGTCGAGCACCCGGCGGGTGTCGGGGGCGTCGGCGGGGCCGAACCGCAGCTGGTCCATGATCGCCACCGGCCGGGCGCCCATCGCCATGATGTCGCGGACGATGCCGCCGACGCCGGTGGCCGCGCCCTGGTAGGGCTCGACGTAGGACGGGTGGTTGTGCGACTCGACCTTGAAGGTGGCCGCCCAGCCGTCGCCGATGTCGACCACGCCGGCGTTCTCGCCGATGCCGGCGAGCATGCGGGCGCGCATCTCGTCGGTGGTGGTCTCCCCGAAGTAGCGCAGGTGCACCTTGGAGGACTTGTAGGAGCAGTGCTCGCTCCACATCACCGAGTACATGGCCAGCTCGGCGTCGGTGGGCCGGCGGCCGAGGATCTCGCGGATCCGCTGGTACTCGTCGTCCTTGAGGCCGAGTTCGCGGTACGGCTGGGGTTGGTCCGGCGTCGCCGCCGCGTGCTCAACTGTGTCGATCACCTGCAAAGACTCCGAGGTCACGGCAATGAGTCTAGGCGGTGCCGCCCGGCGCCCGGGGACCCGGCGTGACCTGCGCCGGCCCCGGGACGGCGAGTGGCGCCGCGCGGGTGGGCGCGGCGCCACTCGGTGCGGGCGGACCGGTCAGGCGGCCTTGTCTACGTCGCCGGGCTCGGCCTTCGCGGCCCGCTGCGGCGCCTTGTGCGGCATCGTCCCGAGGTCGCGCACCCCACCGGCGGTGGCGGCGACCGCGTCGCGGAGCGAGTCGCCGATCTTCTGCCCCACTTCGCGCGGGTCGGTAGTCACCCGGCCGTTGCCGAACCGGGGACCGTTCCCGCCCCGCCGCGACGCCGGGGACGCCCCGGATTCGGCCGTGGCGAGCGCGTCCTCGTCGAGGTCGCGGTCGCCGGCGTCCGGCGACACGTTCGCCTGCCGCTTGCCGACGACCGGCTCGGGGTCCGCGGTGTTGGCCGCCGCCACCACGTGACGGTCGCCCGCATCCGGGCCCGGCGCCGTGCCCGGATCGGCCTCGTCGGTCCCGCGCGCCGCGCCGCCCTCCGACTGCGGCGCCGGGGTCGGCTCGGCCGGGCCGGAGGCGCGGTCGAGGCGATCGAGGAAGGCGCCGAAGTCCGGGATCCGGTCCGACAGGCCGATCAGGTCGGCGATGCCGGACAGCGGGTTGGCCATCCCCGGCCCCTTGACGAACGGGTTGCCGCCGCTGAAGAACGCGTGCTGCACGCCGGCCACGAGCGCGGTGGCGACGTCCTTTCGCACCCGCTCCCACACGATCCCCTCCGGAAGGGTCATGAACGGCGCGTACTCGCTGCCGTACTCGGCGGTGAAGACGCGCGGGTACGGGTTGAGCGGGTCGGACATGTCCTGGACGACGTTGGTGTAGCCGAGGTTGACCAGCAGCTTCAGCGCCGGCTCGATCGCGTCGGCGAACGGGTTGACGAACCCGTACCGGTCACCGGTGAGCAGGTTGAGGACATCGAACGGCAGCCGCAGCGGTTCGAGCAGCGGCAGCGAGTCGGTCCGGACGGTGGCGAAGAGGTTGAGCGCCTCGTAGTCGTCGAGCACCGGAACATCGAGCGCCGCGCCCAGTGCGATCTGGGCGAGGTCTCCGACCGGAATGGACACCGACACGTCGATGAGCGGGACCTTGAGTTCGTACGGATCGATGGTCTCGGTCAGCGCGTAAGCCAGATTGCCTGCGATGTTCTGGATCAACGGGCCGGTGACCACGTCGATCACGCCCTCGAGGTCGGCGCCGCGCAGCAGATAGGTCGGGAAGAGCAGCGCGGCGAGGTTGTTGGCCATCGTGTACGGGTTCGGCCAGGCCGCGAAGTCGGAGAGGAAGTCGTACTCGAAGGTGGCATCGATCTTGAGCGGCAGCAGCACCGCCTCGCCGTCCGCCCCAGCCTTGCCGCTGCGCTCCACGGCGACCTCGGGGGTGACGGTGTCGATCCCGAAGCGTTCGAAGAACGGTGCGAACCGGGCGGCGAGGCCACCGTCGGCCCGACCGGGGTTGCGCAGCAGCACCAACCCCAGGATCGTCAGGCTCGCCCCGTCCTCGCCGTCGGCACCACCGGGCTGATGCGGCAGGTCGGCGACGATGTACGGGTAGGCGAGCCCGGTCGCGAGCGCTCCCGAACCGATGCCGGCGAGGATCGGAATCCTCAGGTTCCCCAGGTCGAGATCGACCCCGACCTCGGTCGGAACGTATTTCGCCACCGCGTCGTTGGCGTACTTCTCCCGGCAGGACTTGCTGAGCTTGCACTCGACGAGGGCATAGACGTACGCCGCGTTGTAAACGATGTCGGCGACCGGCTTGCGGATGTTGTTCGGGATCGGAACGTCGATGTCGATCTCGAGGTCCCGGTACGGGGCGGCATCGACCTTGTCGGCGATCGCCCCGGGCAGCGCCGGCACCCAGATCGGGTTGACCCCGAGCACGCCAGCCACCCCGAACAGTGGGCCGGTGGTGGTGATGTCGATCGGCAACCGGCCGACGTAGGGCAGGTCGGGGATCTCGAACGCACCGTCGAGCGAAGGCAGCCGTACGCCGAGTGCCTGCAGCAGCCTGCCCCCGCTCAGCCGCTCCTGCAGCCACCCGGCCACCTGGGTGTCGGTGACCGGCAGCCCGAGGTCCTCCAGCAACCCGGCCAACCGGACCTCGTGCACCGCCGCGCGGGCCGCCCGGTCATTTGCGGTGTCGGTGGCGCCGATGCCCGGCACGGCCAGGCCGACGGTCAGTGCCGATGCCATGGCCGCCACGCCGCCGACAAGTGCCGTCCGCTTCGCGAGCCGTCCTGCGGATTGGCTGCGCTTCCCCACAATCCCCTCCTTGAGCAAACTGTTGTCGGCGCAACAAACTAGCACCACCCCTAACCGAACGCGGCATAAATTTGCAGTCGCAAATACCCCGCACCAGCCAAGCGGCCTCGACCAGCAGGAACGCCGGACGCGCGCAGCGAAAATTTGCCAGTACCTTTGCCTCAGTCGGTGCGTGCCGCATCCCGGGCAATCCGCAGGTACCCCGAATGATCGCTCGCGCACGACCGCACCACTGCGGCGGACAGCGCACCTGAACAGCGGTTTGTACAGGTCATCCGAACCCGGGCGACCTTCGGAGGGCGCCGAGCGCCGGCACGCGCACCGCTATCGCATACGGACCCCGGCAGCCGATAGCCGCCGGTCGTTCGAGATGTTGCGCCGGACGCCGCAACCCGACCGGGAAGCCGGGGCGTGATGCGGCGACCAGGTCGCCGGCCACCGATCGAGCGCCCTCATGGGGCATCCGCCCATCGGCACCGCCGCTTCTTGCTATATCAGAAAGTCAGCTAATCCGACCGACACCGCTGCCCGGCGCGTCGCGAGCACCTCGTTCCGTCGGTCCGCCGGGATCACCGGACGAGGCCCTCAGCCGTGCCGGCGTTCCTGCAGGCCCGCGCTCAGGCGGGCAGCTCGGCTTTGCCGATGCAGCCGGCACTCGCAGCACTTCGACGCGTTCGACAGCTGAACGGCGGACGGCTCCGTGTTGGCGCAACGGCAGTGCCGGCGCGTCCGGCTGCGCAGGCCCGGGGCCTCGGACGGCGAGTGGCGCCGCGCGGGTGGGCGCGGCGCCACTCGGTGCGGGCGGACCGGTCAGGCGGCCTTGTCGGCGTCGCCGGGCTTGGGCTCGGCGACCTTGGCCGGTGTCTTGTGCGGCTTCTTCCCGAGGTCGCGCAACCCGCCGAGGGTGTTGCCGACCGCGTCGCGGAGCGAGTCGCCGATCTTCTGGCCCACCTCGCGCAGGCCGGTGCCCGTCCGGCCGTTGCCGAACCGCGGGCCGGCCGTGCCCGGCTTCGGGGCCGGCTCCGTACCGGGCTCCTCCTCGACGACCACGCCGGGATCGTTCTCCTCGAGCACCGGATTCTCGCCCCCCTTCGGGACCGGCGGCTGGGACGCCGGGGGCTGGGCCGTCTCCGGGGACTGGACCGTCTCCGGGGACTGGGGCGCCGGCAGGTTCTTCGGATCGACGGCCTGCGGGTGCTGCGTCTCCTGCACCGCGATCCGGCCCTGCCGGCCGTCACCGGCGGCGTTGTCGTTGTCGAGCGTCACCAGGGACCGGTCGAGGTTGGGCACCACGTCCGGATTTCCGTTGCCGCTTCCGGCGGTCCGCTGCACTCCCTCGACGTTCGTCTGGTTGACCACGGTCTGCTGGCCCAACCCACCGAAATTGCCCAGCCCACCGAGGAAGTCGCCGAGGCCGGGAATGCCCTCGGTCAGGTTGAGCAGCCCGCCGAGCAGGTCGCCGAGCAGACCGAGCGGGTTGACCACGCCCGGACCCTTCATGAACGGGTTGCCGCCACTGAAGAACGCGTTCTCGATGCCGGCCGCGAGGGCGGTGAACAGGTCCCCCGGCACCTTGGCCCAGTCGATGTTCTCCGGGAAGGTGAAGAACGGGGCGTACTGGCTGCCGTACGCGGTGTCGAAGACGCGCGGGTACGGGTTGAGCGGGTTCGTCATGTCCTGGGTCACGTTGGTGTAGCCCAGGTTCGTCAAGAGCTTCAGCGCCGGTTCGAGCGCGTCGGCGAACGGGTTGACGAATCCGTACTGCCCGCCGGTGATCACGTTGAGGAGGTCGAACGGCAGCCGCAGCGGTTCGAGCAGCGGCAGCGAGTTCTGCCTGAAGGTGAGATACACGTTCGTGTCGAAGTAGCCCTCGGGAATCTCCACCGGCAGTACTGCGTTCAGGAGCGCAATTGCGTTGCCCCGAACATCGAAACTGAACGGGCCAAGGCTGGCAATGTTGAACATGGGCCAACAGGTGCCAAAAAGGCACACATCCGGGCCAACCAACGGGCCAACAGCCTCGATAGCAATGCTTTCCGGCACGCTGTCGAGGAGGCCATAGGCGACATTGCCGAGTAGCGCCGGAAGCAGGGGCGCGACCAGGGCGCTGAGCATTTCGGTGAGTCCCTGTTCCGATCCCCGCAATAAGTAGGTTGGAAACAGCAGCGCAGCACCGTTGTTCGCGAGCGTGAACGGATTCGGCCATGCGGCGAAATCCGACAATGGGTCGTACTCGACCGTGGCGTCGATCTTGATCGGCACCAGGGTCGCGTCCCCGTCTCGGATCACACCGAGATCGGGTGTCACAACGTCCAGGCCGAACAAGCCGGTCAGTGGCGCAAACCTCGCCACGATGCCACCGTCCGCACGGCCGGGATTACGCAGCAGGAGCATCGTCAGAATGGTCAGGCTGCGCCCCTCGGGCGCGCCATCGGCTGTGCCGCCGGGTTGATTAGGCAGGTCGGCGAGCACGTCTCCCAATGCCATCCCCGCGCCCAGCGCCCCGGGACCGATGCCCAGCACGATCGGCACCCGAAAGTTCGGCAACCCGGGCGCGAAATTGCCCACCGGGCATTCGGTCGCCTGGCACACTGCATCTCGCACCTCGGAAGCAACAAGAAAGTACTCCGACAGGAGGAGGGTTATCAGCAGGAGATCGCGGGAATTGATCGAGACGTCGATGCCGGTATTCACCGACACGTACTCGACCGAATTGATCTCCTCGGCGATCGCCCCGGGCAGCGCCGGTACCCAGAACGGGTTGAGCCCGAGGATGCCCAGCGCCCCGAAAAGTGGTCCGGTGGTAATGATTCCGAGGGGTAGCTCGATCGAGACATCGCCGATTTCTATGGCCGGAAGCTCGAACAGATCGCCGATCCCCGGCACATCGACCCCGAGCGCCTTGAGCAGATTGATCTGCCGCAGCGCGTTGGCGACCTCGACATCGGTGAAGGGGAGGCCGAGGTCCTCCAGCAGTCCGGTCAGTTCGACGTCCAGCGCCCGCACCTGGTCGGCCCGCTCGTTTGCCACAGCCAGCGTCCCGGCACCCGGCACCCCCAGGCCGACGGTCAGCGCCGATGTCGCCACCGCCGCACCACCGACGAGCGCCGCCCGCTTGACACGCCCCCTGAGGGCTTTGCTTCGCTTCGCCATGATCCCCTCCTTCAGCAACATCGCTGCAGATGCGACGAAGCTAGCAGCGGCGGCGGTCAGCAACATCGGTTTGCTGAGCAGAAGCTGAATGGTCGTTGCCGTCAGAACCATTCAGGGCGCGCACACCCACCGTGACCAGCGTGTTCGCCATGAGGAGACCCGAAAATTCGGCTGCGATTTCGCTGAATGTTCAAGTACCGCAAGCGAAGTGACCGACAATGATTGACGTAGACGTCAAAACGCTGGCCCCTCCGGCGTACGGGCAATTTGGGTGCGGGCACGTCAATAATCCGGGGAAACAACCACTTCGGACGCATCGACCGCTCGCGGATCACCACCTGCGGGGACCCCGGTCCCCGACGCCGGCCGACGAGCCGAGACACCTTGCCGTTGCGGTGCGCACCCGTCGCACACACCGCCCCGAAACACGCCCGTGAGCTGCGACGACCCGGACGTGCGCCACCGACTCGAAGGACACCCCGACGGGATTCCGCCACCCGATTCCAGCGATCACGCGTCCTCGCCACACCTGTTGTTGAGTGCGTCAATCAGCAAACAGGCGTCGGGGCCGGCTCGGCGTCGGTAAGGGTTGCCGACGCTGCGCGCCCCGGCTCAGGCCGCGGAGTCGTCGGTCGCGTCGGTGGCATCGCGGTCGCCGGGCTGTGCCGCCGCCGGAGGCGCCGACCGGAACGGTTTGCCGGTCCGTCCGGCACGTTCGGTGGTCGCGCCGCTCTTGAGCACTCCGATGGGCTTCGCGGCACGCTGCGGTGCCGGCGCCACCGCGGTCCGGCCGTTGCCGAACCGGACCCGGGCGTCGCCGGTACGCTCGCCGAGCGCCGTCGACTGCGGCTCGGACTCCTCCCCCGGTGCCGGATCGTCGGGCTCGGTCACGGTCGCAACCGGCTTCCGGCCCGCCACCGGCTCGCCGTTCTCGGCCGACTGCGCCGCCGGCGGGCGGCCCAGCAGCGCGTCGACGGCGGTCTGGATCGGGTTCGGCCCGGCATTCCCCGCCCCCTTGATACCCGGGATACCGCCGCTGAAGAACGCCTCCCGGATCCCGGCCACCAGCGCGGTGAGCAGGTCCCCGGGTACCCGACGCCAGTCGATGTGGCCGGGGAGCAGACTGAACGGCGTTGGCGTACTGCCGAATTCGGTGTCGAACACCCGCGGGTAGGGGTTGAGCGGGTCGCTCATGTCCTGGGTGACGTTACTGTAGCCGAGGTTGACCAGCAGCTTGAGCGCCGGTTCGAGCGCGTCGGCGATCGGGTTGGTGAAGCCGAACACGCCGCAGGTCAGCACGTTGAGCAGATCGGTTGGCAGCCGCAGGATCTCGAGCAGTGGTAGCGCGGCGGTGTGCGCGGTGACGTAGGCGTTGACCGCCTCGTAGTAGGGCGGATCGCTGGGCAGCTCGACATCGAAACCATGGTCGGTCAGGACGTCCTGGACGATCGGCCGCAGCAGGCTGCGGAGCACCGGGACGGTGAACCCGGCGACCGACACGTCGACGGAGTCGCCGATCGCCACCGATGCCGCATTCGTGACGATCGCGTTCACCAGCAGGTCCTTCACCTCGCCGAGGAACGCGTCGAGATCCACCCCGCGCAGGATGTATGTCGGAAAGAACAGGGCGGCAAGGTTGTTGGCGAGCGTGAAGAGATTCGGCCAGGCCGCGAAGTCCGAGACCGGATCGTATTCGACGGTGGCGTCGACCTTGATCGGCACCAGGGCGGCGTTGCCGTCGGTGCTCGCCCCGCGGTCGCGGGTGACGGCATGGATGCCGAAGAACTCCAGGATCGGCGCGAACCGTGCGACGACCCCGCCGTCGGGCCGGCCCGGGTTGCGCAGCAGCAGCATCGGCAGCACCGACAGGCTGGCGGCCGCCGGGTCGTCCGAGGCGGTACCGCCGGGCTGGGTGGGCAGCGCGGCGACGACCCGGTCGTAGGCGGCGTCGGTGGCCAGCGCACCGTTGCCGAACGCGAGCGCGGCCGCCACCCGCAGGTTCTCGATGCGGACGGTCACCGCGGTCTGCACGGTGAAGGAGCCGACCGAGACCGGCGCCTCGACGACCATGTCGAAATCGTTGTACGGGGCCGCGGCGATCTCCGCGGCGATCGCCGCGGGCCAGGCCGGCACCCAGTACGGATTCGCGCCGAACAGCCACAGCAGGCCGAACGGCCCGCCGGTGGTCAGGATGTCGACCGCGATCGGGTCGCCGTCGGGGATGGCGATCGGCACCGGCAGCACCAGCGGCAGCACCGCGTCGACCGGATTCGCCGGGACGGGGCCACCGGCGACGGGCCCCTCCCCCGGTTCGGCCGCCAGCGCCGGTGGCACTGCGCCGCCCAGCGCGACGGCGGTGGCCGTCACCACCGCCGCACCGTACCGTGCCGCCCGCCGCCGCATTGACGCGCGCCCGCCCATTGCAAAACCCCTCTCCCCGCATCAGGTAATTGACGCGGAGAACCTAACAAACCGGCGGCGGCGTCAGCCGCTCACACAGAACTGGTTGCCGTCGGGGTCGGCGAGCACCACCCAGTGCAGGTCGCCGTAGGCGTGACGGCCCAGCTCGGTCGCCCCGGCGGCGGTCAGCCCGGCCACCGCCGCCTCCAGGTCGTCGGCGCGGAAGTCCAGGTGCAGTCGGTTCTTGCCGGGGGTCGGGTGCTCGACCCGCTGGAAGGCCAGCCGCGCCGCGCCCAGCGGGACGGTCAGGAACGCACCGGGCACCACCTCGACCGCCTCCACCCCGAGCCGTTCGGCCCACCACCGCGCCAGTGCACCCGGATCGGTGCTGTCGACGGTGATGTTCTCGATCCGCAGACCGGCCATGGCTGCTGCTCCGTTCGCTGTTCAGGCGGGCGCCAGGAACGCCCGCAGTGCCGCCGAGTATGCCGCAACGTCGGCCGCCCCCATCAACTCGCGCGCCGAGTGCATCGCCAGCTGGGCGGCACCGACGTCGACGGTGGGAATGCCGGTGCGCGCCGAGGTCATCGGGCCGATGGTCGACCCGCACGGCAGGTCCGCGCGGTGTTCGTAGCGCTGCAGCGGCACCCCGGCCTGCGCGCACGCCAGGGCGAACGCCGCGGCGGTGCGGCCGTCGGTGGCATACCGCAGGTTGGGCTGCACCTTGAGCACCGGGCCGGCGTTGACCTCGATCTGGTGGTTGGGCTCGTGCCGGTCCGGATAGTTCGGGTGGGTGGCGTGCGCCATATCGCCGGAGGCCACCATCGACACCGGCATCCGGCGCAGGAAGTCCTCCCGGCTGCCGCCGGCGGTCAGGGTGATGCGCTCCAGGACGGTGAGCAGGAACTCCGACTGGGCACCGTGGTCGGAGGTGGAACCGACCTCCTCGTGGTCGAACAGCGCCAGCACCGGCAGGTGTGCGCCCGGCTCGGCGGCCAGCAGCGCCTCCAGCCCGGCATAGCAGGTGCCCTGGTTGTCCAGACGGGGCGCGCTGACGAGTTCGCGGTCGGCCCCGACCAGGGTCGACGGGGTCAGGTCGTGGGTCATCAGGTCCGCGCCGAGCACGTCGTCGGCGGCCACCCCGGCCCGGTCGGCGACCCAGGCCAGGAAGGACCGCGTCCCGCTGCCCACCCCCCAGACCGCGTTGACGTGGCGCTGCGGGTTGAGCTCGACGGCCTTGCGGTCCTCGGCGAGGTGGATCGCCAGCTGCGGCACCCGCAGCACCGGTTCGTCGACGCGCACCAGCCGGTGCTCGATCCCGGCGCCGGTGCGCACCGACAGCCGCCCGGAGATGCCGAGGTCGCGGTCCAGCCAGGAGTTCAGCCACGCCCCGCCGTAGGGCTGCAGCGCCACCACCTGCCAGCCGGCGACGAACCGGTCCGGGTGCTGTTTGACCCGCAGGTTGGGGCTGTCGGTGTGCCCGCCGACGATGCGGAACGGCACCCCGGGGTCGTCGCCGGCGCGCCAGGCGATCAGCGACCCGGCCCGCACGGTGAAGTAGTCGCCGGGCGTGGTGGGCCAGCGGTCGCCCTCGGCGAGCTCGGTGAACCCGGCGGCGCGCAGCCGCTCGGCGGCGGTCGCGCAGACGTGGTAGGGCGACGGTGAGGCGTCGATGAACGCACACAGGCCTTCGGCACTCGCGGACATATCGATCATCATTCCCGACGCGCTGACGATATGGTCGATCCGTGCCCGAGGTACTGCCACAACCGGTGCTGGAGCCGCTCACCCCCGCGGCCATTTTCCTGGTGGCCACCATCAACGAGGGCCCCGAGGCCGCCGCGACCGTGCACGACGCACTGCCGGAACTGTCCGGCCTGGTGCGGGCGCTTGGCTTCCGGGAGCCGGCCAAACGACTGTCGATGGTCACCTCCATCGGTTCGGACGCCTGGGACCGCCTGTTCACCGGGCCCCGGCCCAGGGAACTGCACCCGTTCATCGAGTTGAAGGGCCCGCGCCACCACGCCCCCTCCACCCCCGGCGACCTGCTGTTCCACATCCGGGCCGAGAGCCTGGACGTGTGCTTCGAGCTGGCCGGCCGGGTGCTCCGGGCGATGGCGGGGGCGATCACCGTCGTCGACGAGGTGCACGGGTTCCGGTTCTTCGACAACCGGGATCTGCTCGGCTTCGTCGACGGCACCGAGAACCCGGGCGGCCCGCTGGCCCGCGCCGCCACCCAGATCGGCGACGAGGATCCGGATTTCGCCGGCGGCTGCTATGTGCACGTGCAGAAGTACCTGCACGACATGGCGGCCTGGAACGCGTTGAGCGTCGAGGAGCAGGAGCGGGTGGTGGGCCGCACCAAGGTCGACGACATCGAACTGCCCGACGAGGTCAAACCCGCCAATTCCCATGTGGCGCTGAACGTCATCACCGACGACGACGGCAACGAGCTGAAGATCCTGCGGCACAACATGCCGTTCGGCGAGGTCGGCACCGGCGAGTACGGCACCTACTACATCGCCTACTCGCGCACCCCGTCGGTGACCGAGCGGATGCTGCGCAACATGTTCATCGGGGACCCGCCCGGCAACACCGACCGGATCCTGGACTTCTCCACCGCGCGCACCGGGTGCCTGTTCTTCACCCCGACCGTCGATTTCCTCAACGACCCACCGCCGCTGCCGGGTTCGGAGCCGGCGGTCGAGCCGGAGCCCGAGCCCGGTGCCGCCACCGACGACGACCACTACAACGGTTCGCTGCGCATCGGCAGTCTGAAGGGAGCTCCGTAGATGAACAACCTGTACCGCGAACTCGCCCCGATCACCGATGCCGCCTGGGCCGAGATCGAACTGGAGGCCGCCCGCACCTTCAAGCGGCACGTCGCGGGCCGCCGCGTGGTCGACGTGAGCGAGCCGGGCGGGCCGACGCTGGCCGCGGTCAGCACCGGGCACCTCAACGCCGCACCCGCCCCGGCCGACGGCGTGATCGCCCATCTGCGTGACGCCAAACCGCTGGTGCAGCTACGGGTTCCGTTCACCGTGTCGCGGCAGGCCGTCGACGACGTGGAGCGCGGCGCACAGGACTCCGACTGGGATCCGGTCAAGGAGGCGGCCAAGAAGCTGGCGTTCGTCGAGGACCGGGCGATCTTCGAGGGCTATGCCGGCGGCGGCATCCAGGGCATCCGGGCATGCGCCTCCAACCCGACGCTGACCCTGCCCGACGACCCGCGCGACTACGTCGACGTCATCGCCCAGGCGCTGTCCGAACTGCGGCTGGCCGGTGTGGGCGGACCGTACTCGGTGCTGCTGTCGGCCGACGCCTACACCAAGGTCAGCGAGACCACCGAGCACGGCTACCCGATCCGCGAGCACCTGAGCCGGCTGATCGGCGGCGAGATCATCTGGGCCCCGGCCATCGACGGCGCGTTCGTGTTGTCCACCCGCGGCGGCGATTTCGAGCTGCGGCTGGGCACCGACGTGGCGATCGGGTACCTGTCGCACGACGCCGAGTCGGTGCAGCTGTACCTGCAGGAGACCCTGACGTTCCTGTGCTACACCGCCGAGGCGGCCGTCGCGCTCACCCCGTAGCGCACACCCCCTCCCGCACACCCCCCTTTCCCGCGAGCGACCGTGTCTGCACCCCGACACGCCGGGCGCCGGTGTGCATTCGCGGTCACTCGCGCCCGGGGGCCGGACCGGGAAACGTCACCGGGGCGTCATCCGGCGGCCTCGGTTCGGTGGGGTGCCCGCAGCAGCCCGCGCACCCGGTCGACCGCCCGCCGGTCGGCCAGCTCGCCGCGACGGTCCGGGTGCTGCCAGTAGAGCCGCAGCAGACCCCGCACCGCCGCCGCGTCGGGCGTGAACGCGGCTGTGGCGATGGCGTGCTCGTCGCCGTTGGCCAGGACCACGAACACGGTGTGCGGCTCGTCGGAGTCGGGCTCGGCCCGGCGGATGTCGGCGATCTGCCGCCATTCGGCGCGCCCGGGCACGAAGCCCTGCCACAGCTCGTAGCCGGACGGCGTCAGCCGGATCCGCGCGCACGATCCGCGGGCGGCGAGCAGCACCGCATACGGCGCACCGACCACCGCTGCGAACGCACACAGGATCGTGGTGTAGCGCGGGTTCAGTGCGGGCACCGGGATGTGCACCAGCCCGAACGGGGCCAGGACGGCATCCGCCGCCGACGCGAGCACCAGGCTGAAGACGGCGACCATGAGCGGCAGGTCGATCCGGCGGTCCGGCCGCAGCCGCACGCCGGTGCCGTCGTGGTCGATCGCCGGCGACACCTCGCGGGTGAACGAACGCCGGACCGGGTAGACGACCCCGAGGCAGAACCCGGCGAAGCCGAGGCAGATCGCCGCCGTGAGCCAGTCGCCCTCGGCCGCCCGTGCGCCCGCGAGGACGAGCACCGCCAGGCCGATCCCGCCGAAGAAGAGCCAGCCGAGTACCGCCCGTGCAGGTGTCATCCTCATCGGCACACCAGATTCCCGATCGTCCCGCCGATATAGCCGAACGTCCACGATCCGGCGACGCTGCCGCCCGCGGCGAACGCCGGAGCCAGAAACGGCACCCCGGCCGCCGAGGCCACCATGACACCGGCGGGACCACCGAAGTACCCGCCCACGACACTCCCCGACGCCGCGAACGCCGCCACGCACGCGTCCTGCAGGGTGTCGGCGGTGAAGAAGTCGTAGACCCCGACGGCGACACCGAGCGCGGGTCCGCCGTACTTGCCCACCCGGCCGATGTCGTCGACCACGGCTGCAGACAGCAGCGGGATACCGGCTTTGGCCCGGTACTCCAGCCCGGTGAGCGCGCCACCCACCAGGGTCGGGACCGGATGCGTGAAGAATTCGTCGGGCAGCACGCCGTAGCGGCCGTCGGCCGTGGTCACCTCACTGGAACAGACACCGTCTGCGTCGCAGTCGATCCGAACCGTCGTGCCGTCGCTGAAGTCGAGCACCGTCATGGTCGTGCCGTCGACGTTCCGCTTGTCCTGCATGAAATAGGTCGACACGAGGTTGCCCTGCCGGTCGTAGTAGCTGTCGGACATGGCGGGGGCATCGGGGTTCCACCGGTAGATCTCGTGCCGGCTGCCGTCCATCATGAAGACCGTCGTGCGGTGCTGTCCGTCCTCGGTCGTCCATTGCCTGGTCTCGCGCACGGTCTGGGCGGATTCGTGGTCGTGCAGCATCCGCTGCTGCATCAGTCCCAACGTCGACGACGGATTCGGCACCTCGTCGGCCGGTCTGCCCATCAGCGGGTCGAGTCCCGGCGCGGGTGGCTCGAATCCGTGTTGTGCCGCGACGGCCCGGAGGTCGGCAGCCGTCGTGTCGTCGGCCTCGCCGAGGTCGGCGAGCAGACGGTTGACCTCCACCTGTGTTTCGGCGGCACGGTGTTCCAACTCGGCGGCCCGCTCGGCCGAGACCGTCACCGGCTTGACCACGACCACCCACAGGTCGGTCACCCTGAGGTCCCCCCGGTCCACCTCGTCGGCGTAGTTCAGCAACGCGCGGCGCGCCGAACCGATCCGGTCGGCACCGGATTTCAGTGCGGCCCCGATGTTCTCGGTGTAGGTGGCGAACGTCGATGCGCTGTCTGCGCCCCGGCGGAACATCGCCACGGCCGCGGCATGCGCCTGGCCCTCCCATCCCCGCGCTTCCGGCATCCGGTCGATCTCGTCGTCGAGCCGCACCACGGCGTCGTAGACCGACCGGCCGGCTCCGGTCAGCCGGTCACCGGCCGCCGACAACGTCTCGGGATTCCAGCCCTGCAGCCGGGACCGCGTCGGCAGCATTCAGAACAGCCCGTCGAAGGTCTGCGCCAGCGCGGCGTCCTCGACCTCGTACCGGTCCCCGGCGCCCCGCACCGCGGTGCCCATCGCGTCGACCGCCTCGGCGATCGCGTCGGCCCGCTCCGCGATGTGCCCGCCGACCAGCATCATCGCCCACTGCGTCGTCGACCCGGGCACACCGTCGGCCGCGGTCACGGCCACGTCCCCGACCCGGGCGCTCCTGACGCCCTCGGCCGTCGCCTCGGCACGCGCGGCGAAGGCGCGCAGGATCTCGGGATCGACGAGCACGGGTCCTCCAGGGGTGCGACGGTGGTCGGATGCCCTGGTAGCAACCGTAGCGCCTGGCGAACCCCGCCCGGCGCACCAATTTCCGGGCCGCCGGCGAACGATCCGCTAGACCGTGGCCAGGACGGTGTCGAGCAGCGAGAGGAACATGCCCAACCCGTCGTCGGACGGGCCGGTGAGCGCGTCGATGGCGTGCTCGGGATGCGGCATGAGCCCGACCACGCGGCCGTTGGCCGAGCAGATGCCGGCGATGTCGCGCTGCGAGCCGTTGAGGTTCTCCCGGTAGCGGAACACCACCCGGCCCTCGCCCTCGAGCTCGTCGAGCACCCGCTGCGGGGCGACGTAGCGGCCCTCGCCGGACTTCAGCGGGATGAGGATGTCCGCGCCGGCGTCGTAGCGGGTGGTCCAGGCGCTGGTGTTGTTGGCCACTTCCAGCCACACGTCGCGGCAGACGAAGTGCAGCCCGACGTTGCGGGTCAGCGCGCCGGGCAGCAGACCGGACTCACACAGGATCTGGAAGCCGTTGCAGATGCCCAGCACCGGCATGCCCTGGGCGGCGCGTTCCACCACCGAGCGCATCACCGGGGCGAGCTTGGCGATCGCGCCGGCACGCAGGTAGTCGCCGTAGGAGAAGCCGCCGGGGACGACGACCGCGTCGACGCCCTTGAGGTCGGCATCGGCGTGCCAGAGCTCGACCGGTTCGGCCCCGGACACCCGCACCGCCCGGGCGGCGTCGACGTCGTCGAGCGTGCCCGGGAAGGTGATCACGCCGATGCGTGCGGTCATCACTGCTCCCTGCTCACGGTCCAGTCTTCGATGACGGTGTTGGCCAGCAGCGATTCGGCGATCTCGGCGAGGGTGGCGTCGTCGACGCTGTCGTCGACCTCGAGTTCGAACCGCTTGCCCTGCCGCACGTCGGACACACCCTTGACACCGAGCCGGTGCAGCGCGCCGACGATCGCCTGGCCCTGCGGGTCCAGGATCTCGGCCTTGGGCATGACGTGCACAACCACCTTCGCCACGGCAGCCACTCTACTCATCCGAGGTGGTGCCTGCGAAAACGACCCGGCGCGCAGAATATGGGCATGCACCTGACGCACTTCGGCCACAGCTGTCTGCTCGCGCAGTTCCCCGGTGCCGGCACCGAGACCACGGTGCTGTTCGACCCGGGCATCTTCTCGCACGGCTTCGAGGGCATCACCGGCCTGTCGGCGATCCTGATCACCCACCAGCACCCCGACCACGCCGACCCGGAGCGGCTGCCGGCGCTGGTGGAGGCCAACCCGCAGGCCGAGCTCTACGCCGATCCGCAGACCGCCGCCCAGCTCGGCGAGCCGTGGCAGGCCGTGCACGTCGGCGACGAACTGCGGATCGGCCACCTGCGGGTGCGCGGGGTGGGTGGCCGGCACGCGGTGATCCACCCGGAGATCCCGGTCATCGACAACATCTCCTACCTGGTCGGGGACGACGAGCACCCGGCCCGGCTGATGCACCCGGGCGACGCGCTGTACGTGCCGGGCGAGCCGGTGCAGGTGCTGGCCACCCCGGCGGCCGCGCCCTGGATGAAGATCTCCGAGGCCGTCGACTACCTGCGGGCGGTGGCGCCCACCCACGCGGTGCCGATCCACCAGGGCATCATCGACCCGGTCGCCCGCGGCATCTTCTACAGCCGCCTCGACGAGATGACCGACACCGACTTCCGGGTGCTCACCGAGGAGCGGGCCCAGACCTTCTAGGCCGTGTCGCGGGCGGCGGCCCGCCCGGCGGCCCGCCCGGAGAAGATGCACCCGCCCAGGAAGGTGCCCTCCAGGGCCCGGTAGCCGTGCACCCCGCCGCCCCCGAATCCGGCCGCCTCGCCGGCGGCGTACAGCCCGTCGAACGGCTCCCCGTCGCCGCGCAACACCCGCGAGTCCAGGTCGGTCTCCAAGCCGCCCAACGTCTTTCGCGTCAGGATGTGCAGTTTGACCGCGATCAGCGGACCGGCCTTGGGGTCGGTGATGCGGTGCGGGGCGACGACCCGGCCGAGCCGGTCGCCGAGGTAGCCGCGCGCGGCGCGGATGGCCGTCACCTGGGTGTCCTTGGTGAACCGGTTGACCACCTCGCGGTCGCGGGCGGTGACCTCCTCGGCGACGGTGGCGTAGTCCAGCGGCACCACGTCGGGCAGCTCGTTCATCCGCGCCACCAGGTCGCGCAGGTTGGTCGCGGTGACGAAGTCCGGCCCGCGGTCGACGAAGGCCTGCACCGGCGCGGGCGCGCCCGGGGCCACCCGGGACAGCACGTCGCGCACGCTGCGGCCGGTCAGGTCGGGGTTCTGCTCCTGGCCGGACAGCGCGAACTCCTTGGCGATGATCCGCGCGTTGAGGATGAACCAGCTGTAGTCGTAGCCGGTGCGCAGGATGTACTCGAGCGTGCCGAGGGTGTCGAAGCCCGGGTAGTACGGACCCGGCAGCCGGCGGCCCAGCGCGTCCAGCCACAGCGGCGACGGGCCGGGCAGGATGCGGATGCCGTGGTTGGGCCAGATCGGGTCGTAGTTGGTGATGCCCTCGGTGTAGTGCCACATCCGGTCGCTGTTGATCACGTTGGCGCCGGCGGCCTCGGTGATCTCGATCATCCGGCCGTCGACGTGGGCGGGCACCCCGCACAGCATCGTCTCGGGCACCCGGCCCATCCGCGGCGGCCAGTTCTGCCGCACCATCTCCAGGTTGCCGCCGATGCCGCCGCTGGCGACGATCACCGCGGCGTCGCGGAACTCGAAGTCGCCGACCACGGTTCGCGACGAGGCGAACCCGCGCGGCACCGACGAGGGTTCCAGCACCGAGCCGCGCACCCCGACCGCGACGCCGTCCTCGACGATGAGCTCGTCGACCTGGTGGCGGAAGGCGAAACGCACCTGCCCGCGCTCCTCGGCGGCGCGCAGTCGGCGGTGGAAGATCTCCACCAGCGCCGGGCCGGTGCCCCAGGTGATGTGGAAGCGCGGCACCGAGTTGCCGTGTCCGCGGGCGTCGTAGCCGCCGCGTTCGGCCCAGCCCACCAGTGGGAAGATCTGCAGGCCGCGGGCCTTGAGCCAGTGCCGCTTCTCGTGGGTGGCGAAGTCGACGTAGGCCTCGGCCCACTTGCGCGGCCAGTGGTCCTCCGGCCGGTCGAACCCGGCGCTGCCCATCCAGTCCTGCAGCGCCAGTTCGTGACTGTCCCGGATGCCCAGCCGGCGCTGCTCGGGGCTGTCGACGAAGAACAGCCCGCCGAACGACCAGTAGGCCTGGCCCCCGACGCTGTTGGCGTTCTCCTGATCGACGATCAGCACCCGCCGGCCCCGGTCGACGAGCTCGCAGGCCGCCACCAGCCCGGCCAGTCCGGCGCCCACCACGATGACATCAGCATCGGCCATACCCGCCTACGTTAGCGGGCAGGTCCGCTCAGGCGACGTCGGTCAGGGCGGGTCGGCGCGGCTGCCAGCGGTAGACGTCGGGCACCGCGCCGTGCATGAGCGCCAGGTCGACGGCGTCGAGCACCGCCTGACGCACGCCCGGGCGGGCCAGCTGCCGCGCCGAGACCCGCAACCGCATCACGTCGCCGCGGCGGGCCCTGCGCCCGGCCGCCGACACCACCGCACGGCACCACCACAGCTGGCCGAACCGGGCGGCCGTGGCGCCGGGCACCCGCACCCGCAAGCTGGTGTCGCCGAGCAGGTCGCGGATCTCGTACCGGTTGATCAGCAGCCGGAAGCCGTTGCGGGGCAGGCCCAGCAGCGTGCCGTGCGAGACCGGCCCGGGCGCGGCGAACAGCCGGGTGCGCAGCCCGAGATGCTCCATGACCCGGTCGGCGGCGAGCAGGCGCAGGGAGGCCTCGTGCGCGCCGAGCACGGCGAACTCGGTGCGGCCCCATCGCGTGGTCCCGTCGAACCCGTTGAGCACGATGGCGTCCCCGCCCTCGCGGCGCTGCACCAGCCAGTCGGCGGTGTCGGGGTCCCGGTCCAGCCGGTAGCCGTGCGGCAACCGCGGGGTGACCAGAAACGACACCGGCACCTGCCGGGTGTCGAGTTCGGCACACAGGTCGGCCACGTCGTCTCGGGTATTCGCGTCGATGTGGGAGACGGAGACGAGCAGCAGTCCGGCCATGCCCGCAGTGTGACGTATGCAGGTAACCGAATGGTTTCGGACGCGTGACGTCAGGCGGGCAGGACCGCCTCGATCGCGGCGATCACCTCCGGCGCGTCCGGTTCGGTGCGCGGCCGGAACCGCCCGACCACGCTCCCGTCGGGGGCGACGAGGAACTTCTCGAAGTTCCACTGCACGTCGCCGGCCTGCCCGTCGGCGTCCGGGGTCCGGGTGAGCACCGCGTACAGCGGGTGCCGGTCGGGGCCGTTGACATCGGTCTTGGCCAGCAGCGGGAAGGTCACCCCGTAGGTGGTCGAACAGAAGGTGCGGATCTCCTCGGCGCTGCCGGGCTCCTGACCCATGAACTGGTTGCACGGCACCCCGACGACGGTCAGGCCGCGCGGGCCGTAGTCGCGGGCCAGCCGTTCGAGTGCGGCGTACTGCGGGGTGAGCCCGCACCGGGAGGCCACGTTGACCACGAGCGCCGCGCCGGGGGCGAGCTCGGCCAGGGTGGTGGGTTCGCCCTCGAGGGTGGTCAGCGGGATCGACGTGAGCGGCGTGTCGGTCATGTCCCCGACGCTACCCACTGCCGCTATCCGCTGAACAGCAGCCGGGCCAGCCTCCTGACGGTGGCGTACGGATCGGCGTCGGTGCGCACGGCCCGGTTGCGCCACAGCGTGGCGAAGCCGTGCACCAGCGACCAGGCGGCCAGGGCGGCGCCGTCCGGGTCGGCGACGGCGTTGGGGTCGGTCAGGGTGGCCACGCCGCGGGCGAGTTCGGCGCCGGCGGCGGCCTCGGCGGCGACGAGCTCGGGGTCGGCGGCGTCGTAGAGGGTCTTGTCGAACATCACCGCGTAGTGGCCGGGGTGCTCCAGCGCGAACCGCACGTAGGCCACGGCGGCCTCGGCGAAGTCCGGGCGGGCCTCGGCCAGCGCCGCGGCGAGCATCCGGAAACCCTCGACCGCCAGCGCGGTGAACACCCCACGCCGGTCGGTGAAATGGTGCGCGGGCGCGGCGTGCGAGACACCGGCGGCGCGGGCGAGCTCGCGCAGCGACAGGCCGTCGGCCCCGCGCTCGGCGACGAGTTCGGCCGCGCGGGTCAGGATCGCCGCGCGCAGCGCGCCGTGGTGGTAGCTGTCCTTGGCCACGGCCCCAGCCTACGCCAATGTTGACACTGTCAAGATCGAGGCCTAGCGTGCATCTTGACAGTGTCTAGATAAGGAAGTGGGCGGTGGCTCCCCTGCTGACCCTGATCACCGCGACCCTGCTCGCCCGGCTCGCCGGCGCGTTCGGCGTGGCCTATGTCGGCACCTGGCCGGCGGCCCTGGCCGTCGGCCTGGCGGCGATGTTCGTCCTGACCGGGGTGGCGCACTTCGTGAACCCGCTGCGCCGCGACCTGATCGCCATCGTCCCGCCGGCGCTGCCCGCGCCGGGACTGCTGGTGACGGTCACCGGGGTGCTGGAGTTCCTCGGCGCCGCCGGGCTGCTGCTGCCCGACACCCGGCAGGCCGCGGCGTGGTGCCTGTTCGCCCTGATGCTGGCCATGTTCCCGGCCAACGTGCACGCCGCCCGGATGCCCGACCCGCCGCGGTCGCTGACCACCCGGCTAGGCGTCCGGACGGTCCACCAGATCGTCTACCTGGCCGCCGCCGTAGTGGTCGGGGTCTGCGGTGGCTAGCACCCAGGCGTACTGGAAGGCGGTCTCCTTCCAGCGCTCGTAGCGGCCGCTGATGCCGCCGTGCCCGGCGACCATCTCGGTCTTGAGCAGCACCCTGGGCCCCTGCGCGACCGGGTCGGTCTGTGCATGACGAAGCGCGGCAACCCATTTCGCCGGTTCCACGTAGTAGACCCGGGTGTCGTTGAGCGAGGTGACGGCCAGGATCCGCGGATAGTCCCGGGTGGTGACGTTCTCGTACGGCGAGTAGGACTTCATGTACTCGTAGACATCCTTGTCCGCCAACGGATTTCCCCACTCGTCCCACTCGGTGACGGTGAGCGGCAGCGACGGGTCCAGGATGGTGGTCAGCGCGTCGACGAACGGCACCACCGCCAGGATGCCGGCGAACAGCTCCGGGGCCATGTTGGCCACCGCCCCGACCAGCAGCCCGCCGGCGCTGCCGCCGTAGCCGACCAGCCGATCGGCCCGGGTGACCCCGGTGTCGATGAGATGTCTTGCGGTGTCGATGAAGTCGGTGAAGGTGTTGCGCTTCTTGAGCAGCTTGCCGTTCTCGTACCAGGCCCGGCCCATCTCGCCCCCGCCGCGCACGTGCGCGACGGCGAACACCATGCCGCGGTCGAGCAGGCTCAGCCGCGCGATGGAGAACCGGGGATCCTCGCAGGCCTCGTAGGCGCCGTAGCCGTACAGCAGGGTGGGCGCCGGGAACTCGATGCCGGCCCGGTGCACGATCGACACCGGGATGCGGGTGCCGTCCTCGGCCACGGCCCAGTCCCGGCGCTCCACGTAGTCCTCGCGCCGGTAGCCGCCCAGCACCGGCTGCTCGCGCAGCAGGGTGCGCTCCCCGGTGCGCAGGTCCAGGTCGTAGATGCGGGTCGGGGTGATGAACGAGGTGGCCCCAATGCGCAGCTTGGGCGCGGCCCAGTTCGGATTGCCGGCCATCCCGGCCCAGGTCAGGTCCGTGTCGAACTCGATCTCCTGCGGGGTGCCGTAACCGCCGTCGGGCCCGAGCGGCCACAGCTGCAGCCGCGGCAGCGCCTCGCGCCGGTAGCTGACCACCAGGTGCTCGGCGAACGCGTCCACCCCGTCGAGCCGCACGTCGTCGCGGTGCGGGATGAGGGTGCGGGTGGCGGTCGGGTCGGCCACCGGCGCCTCGACCAGGGTGAAGTTCTCCGCACCGTCGTTGTGCAGGATCAGGAACCGGTCCTCGCCGCCGATCACCGCGTGCTCCACCGAGTACTCGACGTGGTTGCGGCGCGGCCAGACCACGGTGAACTCGGCCGAGCCGTCGGCGGCGTCGGCGTAGCGCACCTCCGAGGTCACCGCGCTGCCCGCGGCGATGAGGATGTAGCGGTCGCTGCGGGTGCGGCCCACGCCGAGCCAGAACCGCTCGTCGGGCTCGTGGTACACCTGCTCGGCGGGCTCGCCCGAGCCGATGCGGTGGCGCCAGATGGTGTCCGGCCGCCACGCCTCGTCGACCGTCGAGTAGTAGATGGTGCGGTTGTCGGCGGCCCAGGTGGCCCCGGCGGCGATGCCGGTGATCACGTCGTCGAAGTGCTCGCCGGTGCGCAGATCCTTGAACCGCAGCGTGTAGCGCTCGTCGCCGACGACGTCGTAGGAGTAGGCCAGGATGTTGCCGTCCAGGCTGACCGCCGCCGCCCCCAGCGCCAGGAACTCATGGCCCTCGGCCAGCTCGTTCTCATCGAGCAGCACCTGCTCGCCCGGGATCTCGGTGTGCTCGTCGAACGTCGGCGGCGTCCAGTCGTCCGGATCGGCGACCGGGCAGCGGCAGTGCACCGCGTACTGCTTGCCCTCGTAGGTGCGGGCGTAGTACCACCACTCCCCGCGCCGGGTGGGCACCGACAGGTCGGTCTCCTTGGTGCGGGCCTTGATCTCCTCGAAGATCTTGCGCCGCAACGGCTCCAGCGGCGCGAGCACCTCCTCGGTGTAGGCGTTCTCCTGCTCGAGGTAGGAGATCACCTCGGGGTTGTTCTTGTCCCGCAGCCACTCGTAGTGGTCGATGAACACGTCGCCGTGGTGCTCCCGGCGGTGTTCGACGCGCTTGGCGATGGGCGGTTGGGGTCGGTTCATGCCGTCGGTCCGATCCAGTCGGCGAAACGCAGGCCGGAGATGCGTTCGTAGGCTTCGATGTAGCGGGCGCGGGTGGCCTCGACGATCTCGGGGGGCAGCGGCGGTGGCGGGGTGTCGCCGGTGCGGTCCCAGCCGGACTCCGGGCCGGTCAGCCAGTTGCGCACGAACTGCTTGTCGAAGCTGGGCTGGGTCACCCCGACCCGGTAGGTGTCGGCCGGCCAGTACCGCGACGAGTCCGGGGTGAACACCTCGTCGGCCAGGGTCAGCACCCCGTGCTCGTCGACGCCGAACTCGAACTTGGTGTCGGCGACGATGATGCCGCGGCCGGCCGCGTGCTCGGCCCCCTGCCGGTAGATGCGCAGGGTGAGGTCGCGCAGTTCGGCGGCGCGCTCGGCGCCGACCAGCCGCACCACGTCGTCGAAGGTGATGTTCTCGTCGTGGTCGCCCTGTTCGGCCTTGGTGGCCGGGGTGAACAACGGCTCGTCGAACTTGCTGGCCTCGTCCAGGCCGGCCGGCAACTCGATGCCGCACACCGTGCCGGTGCGCCGGTAGTCGGCCAGCCCGGAGCCGGTCAGGTAGCCGCGGGCCACGCACTCCACCGGCAGCATCTCCAGCTTGCGCACCACCAGCGCCCGGCCCAGCACCTCGGCGGGGATGCGCTCGTCGTCGGGCGGGCCGGCCAGGTGGTTGGGCGCGTCGATGAGGTCGAAGAAGAACACGCTCATCGCGGTCAGGATGCGGCCCTTGTCGGGGATCTCGCTGTCGAGGATGTAGTCGTAGGCGGAGATGCGGTCGGTGGCCACGAACAGCAGGTGGTCATCGTCGACCCGGTAGATCTCGCGGACCTTGCCGCTGGCCACGTGCTGGTAGTCGGACAGAGCGGGTCGCATCGGGTCAGCTTATCGAGACCGGCGGGCCGGGGCGCCGCCCAGCCCGGTCGTGCTCAGCGCCGGAACGCCACCACCAGCCGCCGGATGCCGGTGTGCCGGTTGCTGCGGGTATAGCACACCGGCTCGACCGGCTCCACCCCGGCGAACCGGCGCGTCAGCTCCTCGAACAGCACCCGCAGCTCCAGCCGGGCCAGATTGGCGCCCAGGCAGTAGTGCACGCCGTGGCCGAACCCCAGGTGCGGGTTGGGCCGCCGGGCGATGTCGAAGGTGTCCGGGTCGGCGAACACCGCGGCGTCGCGGTTGGCCGAGCCCTCCCAGACCAGCACCTTCTGCCCGGCCCGGATGCGCTGCCCGCCGAGTTCGGTGTCGCGGGTCGCGGTGCGCCGTTTCGACGGCGACGGCGTGGTCCAGCGCACGATCTCCTCGGCCGCGCTCGCCAGCAGCGACGGGTCGGCGCGCAGCCGGTCGTACTGGTCGGGGTGCTCGGCGAAGGCCAGCAGCCCACCCGCGATGGCGTTGCGGGTGGTCTCGGCCCCGGCGCTGAACAGCAGGTTGAAGAACAGGTAGGCCTCGGCGTCGGTGACCGGTTCGTCCAGGGTCGCGTTGGCGACCACCGACAGCATGTCGTCGGCCGGCCGGCGGCGCTTGGCCGCGATGAGGTCCATGCCGTACCGGTGGATGCGGGTGCCGGCGTCCTGCACCGACAGCCTGGAAATGGTGGCGCTGCGGCGGGCGCCGAAGTCGAAGTTCGGTTCGACGGCCTCGAACAGCCAGTGCCGGTCCGCCTCGGGGATGCCGAGCAGGATGCAGATCATCTGCATCGGCAGCTCGGCGGCCAGCGCCGTCACCACCTCCACCGGGGTGCCGGGCTCGATGGCGTCGAGCAGCGCGGTGGCGCGGGCGCGCAGGTCGTCGGTGACGCGGGTGACCATGCGCGGGGTCAGCCCGGAACTGACCAGCCGCCGGATCTGGGCGTGCCGCGGGTCGTCCATCATGTTCAGCACCTGCCCGGCGATGGGCAGGTCCTGCAGCAGGGTGCCGCCGTAGCGCCGCGACCCCCCGGTCACCGACGAGTAGGTGACCGGATCACGAAGCACGGCAAGGGTTTCGGCGTAGGTGGCGACGGACCAGAAGCCCTCGCCGTCCGGGGTGTGCTCGGTGGGGTCGAACCAGCACACCGGGGCCTGCCGACGGTGCCTGGCGAACAGCTCGTGCGGGAACCCGTCGGCGAAGGTGTCCAGGTCGGTCAGGTCGACCCCGGCCAGTGTCACAAGATGTCGCCCGAGGTGTACTTCGCGGCGTCCGGGTAGCGGCGGACGACCTCGTCGACGGCGGCGACGACGCGGTCCACCTGGTCACCGGCCGCGCCGGTGAACACCTGCTTGTCGGCCAGGGCGGCGTCGAGGGCGGCCCGGTCCAGCGGCAGCCGCGGGTCGGCGGCCAGCCGGTCCAGCAGGTCGGGTTCGCGGCCCTGTTCGCGCATCGCGAGCGCGACGGCCACGGCGTGCTCCTTGATGACCTCGTGGGCGGTCTCGCGACCGACGCCGGCGCGCACCGCGGCCATGAGGATCCGGGTGGTGGCCAGGAACGGCAGGTAGCGGTCGAGCTCGCGTTGGATCACCGCCGGGTACGCGCCGAACTCGTCGAGCACGGTCAGGAAGGTCTCGATCTGCCCGTCGATGGCGAAGAAGGCGTCCGGCAGGGCCACCCGGCGCACCACCGAGCAGAACACGTCGCCCTCGTTCCACTGGGCGCCGGCCAGCTCGGCGGCCATCGAGGCGTAGCCGCGCAGCACCACCTGCAGGCCGTTGACCCGCTCGCAGGAGCGGGTGTTCATCTTGTGCGGCATCGCCGAGGAGCCCACCTGGCCGGGGGCGAAGCCCTCGGTGACGAGCTCGTGGCCGGCCATCAGCCGGATGGTGTGGGCCAGCGACGACGGGCCGGCACCGAGCTGCACCAGCGCGGAGAGCACGTCGTGGTCCAGCGAGCGCGGGTAGACCTGGCCGACGCTGCTGAACAGCTCCCGGAAGCCGAGGAACTCCGCGACCCGGCGTTCGAGTTCGGCGAGTTTGGCGGCGTCGCCGCCGAACAGGTCGAGCATGTCCTGGGCGGTGCCCATCGGGCCCTTGATGCCGCGCAGCGGGTAGCGGGCGATGAGCTCCTCGACGCGGCGCAGCGCGATGAGCGTCTCCTCGGCGGCCGAGGCGAACCGCTTGCCCAGCGTGGTGGCCTGGGCCGCGACGTTGTGGCTGCGGCCGGCCATCACCAGGTCGCGGTAGGCCACGGCGCGCTCGGCGAGCCGGGCCAGCACCGCCACGGCATGGTCGCGCACCAGTTCCAGCGACCGGCGGATCTGCATCTGTTCGACGTTCTCGGTGAGATCCCGGCTGGTCATGCCCTTGTGGATGTGCTCGTGGCCGGCCAGCGCGTTGAACTCCTCGATGCGCGCCTTGACGTCGTGGCGCAGCACCCGCTCGCGGGCGGCGATCGAGTCCAGGTCCACCTGGTCGAGCACCCGCTCGTAGTCCTCGATCACCCCGGGCGGCACGTCGACGCCCAGTTCGGCCTGCGCCCGCAGCACCGCCAGCCACAGCCGGCGCTCGGCCTTGATCTTGGCCTCGGGGGCCCAGATCGCGACCATCTCGTCGCTGGCGTAGCGGGAGGCGAGCACATTCGGGATCGTCACAACCCCACAGCTTACGGCCCTGCCCACGGCCGCCGGGCAGCCGCGGGCACCGGCGCCGGCGCTACCGTGGCGGGGCGGCCGGGTCGATGTCGTCGGCGCCGGCCGTCATCTGAATGCCCAACCGCCGGTTGACCATCGCGGTGCCCCCGAACAGCACCACCCCGACGGCGACGAGGACGAGGGCGAGCAGGTACTGCTGCACCGGCCGGCCCGACGCCGGGGTGACCAGGTACAGCGACGCCACCGCGCCGAGGATCGGCAGCGCGGTCGGGGCGCGGAAGGTCGTGCGGTCCTCCGGCACGTCGCGGCGCAGCACCAGCACCGCGATGTTGACCATGGCGAACACCGCCAGCAGCAGCAGCGAGGTGGTGCCGCCCAGCAGCGCGATCGCGTTGCTGTCGGCGAGCAGGGTGACGTAGACGATCACCGCGAGGGCGACCAGCGTGGTGAACACGATGGCCACCCAGGGCGTGCGCCGTCGCGGGTGCACCCGGCCGAGCACCGGCGGCAGCACCCGCCGGCGGGCCATGCCGTAGACGAGCCGGCTGGCCATGAGCATGTTGATCAGTGCGGTGTTGGCCACCGCGAACATCGAGATGAACGGCAGGATGTCCGCGATGGGCAGACCGGGGGCACCGATCCTGACCACCTCGACCAGCGGGGTGTCGCTGGCGCGCAGATCGCCGACCGGCACCAGTGCCACCGCCACGATCGACACCAGCACGTAGATCACCCCGGCGATGGTCAGCCCGCCCAGCAGCACCCGGGGGAACACCCGCACCGGGTCCCTGGTCTCCTCGGCCATGTTCACCGAGTCCTCGAACCCGACCATCGCGAAGAACGCCAGGCTGGTGGCGGCGGTGACCGCGACGAAGGCGTGCCGTTCCCCGGTGGTCTCGAACGCCACCACCCGGGACAGGTCGACCTCGGCCGCGCCGGCGAACGCCCACAGCCCGGCGCACAGCACCAGCAGCAGGCCGCCGAGCTCCATCACCGTCAGCACCACGTTCAGCCGGGCGCTCTCCCCCACCCCGCGCAGGTTGACCACTGCCAGCACCGCCATGAAGGTGAGCGCGATGAGCATGACCCCCGTTCTGCCCCAGTCGAATCCGAATGCGGTCTCCAGGTTGGCGGCGAAGAACCGGGAGGCGGTGGCGGCGGAGGTGATGCCCGAGCACATCACCGCGAACGCCACCAGGAACGTCACGGAGCGCCGGCCGAAGGCCTTCTGCACGTACAACGCCGCGCCCGCGGCCTGCGGGTACTTGGTGACCAGTTCCAGGTAGCTGCACGCGGTGACGGCGGCGACGCCGAAGGCGATCAGGAACGGCAGCCACGCCGCACCCCCGACCTCGGCGGCCACCTGCCCGGTCAGCGCGTACACGCCGGTGCCGAGGATGTCGCCGACGACGAACAGCAGCAACAGGCCGGGCCCCAGCACCCGCTTGAGTTCGGGTTGCTCCGACCCGGCCGGCTCCTCGCTCAATCCCCACCCTTTCTCGGCGGCGTCGCGGGTCGATCCCCACTCACCGGCGGGGACGGGGGCGGCCGGCGGTTCGGCAGCGGCACTCACCCGTGGTGGTGACTGCCGCCGTCGGCACGGCCATGCCGCCCGGCCGTCCCGGCGCCATGGTGTCGCCGATCGGGCGGCCGGTCAGAAGTCGACCTCGGCGCAGGCGAGTTTGGGCTGCACCCCGTCGCCGGCGTCGTGGGCGTGGTCGGCCGGGTCGTCGCCGGGGTCGTGGTCGTGCGGGCCGATCTCGTGGAGCACGAAGGTGGTCGCCTGACCGTCCGGCAGCGGCCGGTCCACCTCGGCGGTGGCCTCGGCGGCGCCGTCGGCGTCGCTGGTGAAGGTCAGGTGCACCTCGTTGGGCGGTTCGTCCGGGCCGGACGGGTCGAACCGGAAGTGCGGCCCGCCGGGATCGGCCAACTCGCAGGAACCGGCGTGCAGGTGCACGATGTAGTCGGTGTCCGGCGCCAGCCCGGTGAGCTCGACGGCGACCACCGCACCGTCCGGGCCGCGGCGCTGTTCGGCGGTGCCGGCGATGGTCTGGGCGGCGTCGGGACCGCCGGCCACCGGGGCGAACTCGCCGCGCAGCACGAGCACCTCGGCTTCGCCTTCCGGCGCCGCCTCGGCGGTGGTGGTCGCCGCGCTGGTGGTGGTCGCCGCGGCGGTGGTGGTCGCCGGCGTGTCCGGGCCGGTGTCCTGGCCGGCGTCCGGGCCGGTGTCGCGGCCACATGCGGCCGCCCAGAGCGGCAGGGTGCACAGCGCGCCGAGCGCCAGTGCCTTTCGCGTGTTCATGTACGGCTCCTGCGACGTGCGGGTTGCTGGCACCACCATAGTCCGCACGCCACCGGGGCCGTCCGGGCCGAGGCCCCGGTGGCATCATGGCGCGCATGCCACCGCAGTTGAACCGCCGTGCCGCGTTGCGCCTCGGCGCGGCCGCGGTCGGACTGGCCGCGCTGCACACCGGGACCGCCCCGGCCCCGGCCGCCCGGGCCCAGCCCGCGCCCACCTTCGAATCGGGGTCGTTCGTGTCGGCCGCACGCGGCGGGGTCGCCACCGGCTGGGCGATCGCCCGCCCGCCCGGGCAGACCGGGCCGCTGCGGCCGGTGATCGCGTTGCACGGCCGGTGGTCCAGCGCGGCGGCCGTGATGGCCGGCGGCGTGGAGCAGGGCCTGGCCGGGGCGGTGTCGGCCGGGCTGCCGCCGTTCGCCGTGGTGGCGGTGGACGGCGGCGACACCTACTGGCACCGCCGGGCCTCCGGTGAGGACGCGGGCGCGATGGTGCTCGACGAGCTGATCCCGATGCTCGCCGAGCGCGGCCTGGACACCTCCCGGGTGGCGTTCTTGGGCTGGTCGATGGGCGGCTACGGCGCGTTGCTGCTGGGCGCGCGCCTGGGCCCGGCACGCACCGCGGCGATCTGCGCGGTCAGCCCGGCGCTGTGGACCTCACCGGCCGCGGCCGCGCCCGGGGCGTTCGACGGACCCCAGGACTACCGGGACAACAGCGTCTGGGGGCTGCCCGCACTGGCCGACATCCCGATCCGGATCGACTGCGGCACAAGCGATCCGTTCTACGCGGCAACCAGGCAGTACATCGCGCAGCTGCCGGTGCCCCCGGCCGGCGGGTTCTTCCCGGGCGGGCACGACGCGGCGTTCTGGAGCGCGCTGCTGCCCGACGAGCTGGCCTGGATCGCGCCGCTGCTGACGGCCTAGACCCGGATCCGGCCCTCGGCCGCCGCGAGCGCGATGTCGGTGCGGAAGTGGCTGCCGGGCAACCGGATCGAGCGGGCCACCCGGTAGGCCTCCGCGCGCGCGGCGACCAGGTCGGCACCGGTGCCGACCACGGCGAGCACCCGGCCGCCGGCCGAGACGATCGCGCCGTCGTCGCGCCGGGCGGTGCCGGCGTGCAGCACGCCCTCGGCCTCCGCGCCGTGGATGACGTCACCGGTGCGCGGCCGGCCGGGGTAGTTCTCGGCGGCGATCACCACGGTGACCGCCGCACCGTCGCGCCAGCGCAGCGGCGGCTGTTCGGCGAGCCTGCCGGTGGCGGCGGCGTGCAGCAGCTGCCCGAGCGGGGTCTCCAGCAGGGCGAGCACCGCCTGGGTCTCCGGATCGCCGAAGCGGCAGTTGAATTCGACCACGGCCGGGCCGGCCGAGGTGATGGCCAGACCGGCGTAGAGCACCCCGGTGAACGGGGTGCCGCGCCGGACGAGTTCGGCCGCAACGGGTTTGACGATCTCATCGACGATCCGCTCGACGGTGTCGGCCGGCAGCCACGGCAGCGGCGAATAGGCACCCATGCCACCGGTGTTCGGGCCGGCGTCGTTGTCGCCGACGCGCTTGAAGTCCTGGGCGGGCAGCATCGGCACCACCGTCTCGCCGTCGACCAGGCACAGCAGCGACACCTCGGGGCCGTCCAGGAAGCGCTCCAGCAGCACCGGGTGCCCCGCGTCGAGCAGGGCCGCGGCGTGCGCCCGGGCGGCGGCCCGGTCGGCGGTGACCACCACCCCCTTGCCGGCGGCCAGGCCGTCGTCCTTGACCACCCAGGCCGGGTCCCCGACGGGCGGGCCGAACCGGTCCAGCGCGGCGTCGAGGTGCCCGGGGTTGTCCACCACCTCGTTGGCGGCGGTGCGCACCCCGGCGGCCTGCATGACGTCCTTGGCGAAGGACTTCGAGCCCTCGATACGGGCGGCCTGTCTGGTCGGGCCGAAGCAGGCGATGCCGGCGGCCCGCACCGCGTCGGCCACCCCGAGCACCAGCGGCACCTCCGGGCCGATCACCACCAGGTCGGCGCCGATCCGGCGGGCCAGGCCCGCCACCGCCTCACCCGAGGTGATGTCGACGTCGTAGGTGTCGGCGACGGCGGCCATGCCGGCATTCCCGGGGGCGGCGGCGACCGCCTCGACCGCGGGGTCGCGGCGCAGCGCCAGCACCAGGGCGTGTTCACGGGCTCCGGATCCGATCACGAGGACGCGCACGCCTGCCAACCCTAGTGGCCGCACCCGCCGCCGGTCACCGGCCCACCGCCAAAACTCCGGCCATACACCTTGCGCGTAGGTGTATGGTCGTAGGTAACGTGCTCCACATCACACCTGGAGGTGGTCGGATGACCGCGACAACAGCCGCCGCACGCTCCTGCCCGTTCGGACCGGGCTTCGACTTCACCGACCCGGACCTGCTGCTCTCGGGCATCCCGGTGCGCGAGTTCGCCCAGCTGCGCAAGACCGCGCCGCTGTGGTGGTGCGAGCAGCCCGAGACGATCTTCGGCGACACCGGCTACTGGGTGGTCAGCCGGCACGAGGACGTCAAGAACATCTCCCGCAACAGCGACGTGTGGTCGACCAACCGCAAGGGCGTGATCATGCGCATGCCCGAGGGCTCGACTCCCGATCAGCTCGAGGTCACCAAGGCGCTGCTGATCAACCACGACCCGCCGGAGCACACCCGGCTGCGCAAGCTCATCTCGCGGCTGTTCACCCCGCGGGCGGTCGCCGAGCTCGAGGAGAAGCTCGCCGTGGCGGCCCGCCGGATCGTGGCCGAGGCCAAGGCGAAGGGCTCCGGGAACTTCGTCGAGGACATCGCGATGCGGCTGCCGCTGCTGGCCATCGCCGACCTGATCGGGGTGCCGGAGGAGGACCGCGAGAAGGTCTACCACTGGTCGAACTGCGTCATCAACACCGACGACCCGGACTTCGACTCCGATCCCACCGCGGCCAACGCCGAGCTGATGGCCTACGCCTACACCATGGCCGAACAGCGCCGCCGCTGCCCGGCCGACGACATCGTCACCCGGCTGGTGCAGGCCGACGTCGACGGCGACTCGCTCGGCGAGCTGGAGTTCGCGTTCTTCTTCATCCTGCTCGCGGTGGCCGGCAACGAGACCACCCGCAACGCGATGACCCACGGCATGAACGCGTTCCTGGACAACCCGGCGCAGTGGGAGCTGTACAAGCAGCACCGGCCGGAGAGCGCGGTGGACGAGATCGTGCGCTGGGCCACCCCGGTGCACTGCTTCCAGCGCACCGCGCTGGAAGACGTGCGGATCGGCGACGTCACGGTGCGCGAGGGCGAGCGGGTGGGGCTGTTCTACAGCTCGGCCAACTACGACGAGGAGGTCTTCGACCGCCCCTTCGAGTTCGACATCCTGCGCGATCCGAACCCGCACCTGGGCTTCGGCGGCCACGGCGCGCACTACTGCATCGGCGCCAACCTGGCCCGGATGGAGATCCGGCTGATCTTCAACGAGATCGCCGACCAGATCCCCGACATCCGCAAGCTCGGCGAGCCCGTGCGGCTGCGCTCCGGCTGGCTCAACGGGGTCAAGGAACTGCAGGTGGCCTACGGCGACTGAGGTGCGGTTTCAGTAGCATTCGCGCATGCGCACGCACGGGTGGGGCGGGGCGGCGCCGGCCAACGACGAGGAGGCGGTCGAACGCATCCTGACCGCGGCGAGCCGGGCCATCGAGGACCGCGGCCGGGACTTCTCCATCGCCGACGTCGCCCGCACCGTGGGGGTCACCCGGCAGACCGTGTACCGGTACTTCCCCAGCACCGACGCCCTGCTGGCGGCGGCCGCCGAGCGCGCGGCCGGCGGGTTTTTGGACCGGATGGCCGAGCACCTGCGCGGCATCACCGACCCGGTCGAGGCCGTCGCCGAGGGCATCGCCACCGCACTGGAGTGGCTGCCCCGCGACGCCCACATCGGTCTGCTGCTGGTGCCCGGCCGCACCGCCCACACCGAGTCGGTGACCTCGGACGTGGCCCTGGATTTCGCCAACGCCATGCTGCGCCGCTTCGACGTGGACTGGGCCGGGCTGGGCTACACCGACGAGGACCTCGACGAGCTCGCCGAACACCTGCTGCGGGTGATCCAGTCGTTCGTCATCGACCCCGGCCGGCCGCCCCGCACCGGTGCGCAGCTGCGCGCCTACCTGCGCCGGTGGGTCGGCGCCGCGGTGGCGCCCCGGGGGTGAGCGCCCCGGCTACACCACCGTCAGCGGCAGCGACCGGCGCGGCGCGAACGCGAACGTCGCCCCGCCGCTGACCTTGGTGACCGCGACCTCGTCGAATTCCTTTGCCGGGGTGTCGGTCTCGACGATTCGGGCGATCCAGTCCGATGCGGTGCCGGTGACCTCGACGTCCAGCCGGGGGTCGACGGCCCGCACCACGGCCTGCAGCGGCCGGCGTTCCTCGGGGCCCACCAGCGCCACCCAGGCGCCGTCGTCGTGGGCGGCCGACGGGCGCACCCGGACCACATCGGGACCGAACTCCGCGTCGACGTAGGCGGCCGGGTTGACCAGCGGGTGCAGCCGCAGCACCGCCATCGCCCCCTCGATCCCGCCGGGCAGCCCCAGCGCACGGTGGATGCGCTCGGCGGCGATCCCGGCCAGCCCGATGAGCTGTTTGGTGCAGATCTCGGTGGCCAGCGCGGCGCTGTCGCCGGCGCGCCTGCGCACCGCCTGGCCGTAGGACAGGTTCAGCAGGTGCATCTGCACGCACACCTCGTCGGCGATGCGCACCAGCGCCGACTTCGAGAACGCGGTGAAGTCCAGGTCGGACACCAGCGGGCCGGCGTAGTCGGCCTGCCCCTCGTCGGCGGGGTCGATCGGGTCGAGCTCGAGCCGGGCGGCCCGGCTGGCGGCGATGACCTGAAGCACCGGGTGGTCGACCAGATCCGGGTTGGCCTCGTCGATGGTGACGGTCCAGGCGCAGTGCGGGTGCCGGTCGGCGGGCTGCCGCGGTGGGCGGTGCACCGGCCGGAACCGGGCCTTGCGGTTGGTGGCCGCGGCGGTCGCGTCGAAGGTGGGGTCCTCGATGTCGTGGCACATACCGCGCACGTAGGCCTCGCCCATCGGCTCGACGTCGAGCAGCGCGCCGCAGTGGTCGAGATGGAACTCGCCGTGGTTGCGGTCGAGCACCCGGTAGCGGAAGTCCATGAACTGCGGCGGCGCCCCGATGTCGAGCTGCATGCCCTTGAAGATGGTGGCGACGTCGTCGCCCTCGAAGTTCAGGGCGCGCTGCATCCGCTTGGTGTAGATGGGGCTGGCCCCCATCCACTCCTCGATCGCGATCCGCACCATCTCGTCGCGGCCGAAGTTGCTGATGCACCAGGCCATCCCGGAGCGGTCGATGAGCTGACCGATGAGCAGCAGCTCGGGGGCGAGCACCGCCAGCTGCGCGCGCGACAGCGCCGCGTAGTTACTCGTCATGGACCGTCCCGCCGGAGTGCATCTTCACCGCGGCGTTGACATTGGCCTTGCGGTCCTCACCCTTGCCCTCCGCGGCGGCCTTGCGGCGCCGCCGGATCACCTTGCTCACCGCGCCGTCGAGCTTGGAGCCCAACGGGAAACCCAGGTAGTGGGTGAGGAACACCGCCATCTCCTTGAGCTCCTCCTCGGTGAGCTCGCCGTTGGCCAGCGCGGCGTTGGCCTGGATCTCGGCGAGGTCCTGGGCGCCGACGGCGGTGACCGCGGTCAGGGTCATGATCCGCTTGTCCCGCATGGACAGCCCGGGCCGGGTCCAGATGGTGCCGAAGAGATGGTCGACGGTGAGGTCGAAATAGGGGTCGCCCTCGACGTTCGGCATCTCCCAGCCGTAGACCTCGTTCATCTTCTCGAGGCCCTTGCGGCGCAGTTCGTCCATCTCCGTTACTCCTTCGTGTGCGGCACACCCAGCGCGGCCGCCAGATGCTGTAGGGCCAGCCGCGCCAGCGGCAGCTCCACCCCGGTCTGCTCGCCGAGTTCCAGTGCCAGGCTCAGGTCCTTCTCCCCCAGCCCACGGGTGTGGACGAAGGCGTTGTAGAGCCAGTGGTCGGGGGTCAGGTCGGCCATGTCGTCGCGCACGATGATCGCGCCCGGACCGCCGCTCTGGGCGTCGCTGTGGCGCACCACCCGGCCCAGTGCCTGCAGGTTCAGCCCGGCGGCCGCGGCGAGCCGCATCGCCTCGCAGGCCGCGACGTAGCTGGTGAACGTCAGCATGTTGCGCGCCAGCTTCATCCGGGTGCCCGCGCCCGGCGGGCCGGCGTGCACCACCAGCGACGCGAACCGCTTGAACGCCGGCTTGATCCGTTCGTAGACGTCGCGGTCCGCCCCCACCATCACGGCCAGCTCGCCCTTGTCCGCGGCCCCGCCGCCACCGCTGACCGGGGCGTCGACGATGTGGATGTCCCTGGGCCGCAGCTGCGCCGCGAGTTCTTCGGCGGTCTCCGGCCGGATGGTGGAGTGAATGGCGATGACCGTGCCCGGGGCGGCACCGGCCGCCACCTCGGCGACGACGTCTTGGACCTGCTCGTCGTTGAGCACGGTGACACTGACGATGCCGGCCCGCGCGACGTCGGCTAGGCTCGCGGCGCGCTCGGCGCCGGCCTCGGCCAGCGGGTCCATCGCCTCCGGGCGCACGTCGTAGACGACCAGCCCGCCCGGCCAGTCCACCAGACGCCGGGCCATCGGGGCACCCATGTTGCCCAGGCCGATGTATCCGTACCGCGGTTCGTCGGTCATGACCGGATGATCTGTCCGCCGTCGACGTTGAAGATCTGGCCGGTGATCCAGCTCGCCCGGTCCGACAGCAGGAACAGGCACATGCCGACCAGATCCTCTGGAGTACCCATGCGCGACAACGGAATCTGCTTCACGATGTCGTCGACCATCTCCTTGGGCGTGGTGGTTCGGGTGGCCTCGGTGTCGATCGGGCCGGGTGCGATGGCGTTGATCCGGATGTTCATGCCGCCGAGCTCGCGGGACAGCTGCTGGGTCAGGCCGTTGATGCCGACCTTGGCCAGGCCGTAGAAGTTCGAGTACAGCCAGGCCGCCGTCGAGGACTGGTTGACGATCGCCCCGCCGCCGCGCTTGGCCATCTTCTTGTACACCGCCCGGGTGCACACCAGCGCGCCGTCGAGGTTCACGCTCATGAACTTCTTGTAGTAGTCCCAGTCGACGGTGATCAGGAAGTCCAGCTTCATCCCGCCGTAGATCGCGGCGTTGTTGACCAGGTAGTCGATGCCGCCGAACTCGGCCACCGTGCGGTCGGCCATCGCCTTGGCCGACTCCGGGTCCGACACGTCCACCGGCACGCCGATCGCGGTGCCGCCGTCGGCGGCGATCTGCTTGGCGACGGCCTCGGCGGCCTCGGTGTTGATGTCGGCCACCACCACCGCCGCGCCCTCCCGGGCCAGCGCCTCGGCGTAGGCCTGGCCGATCCCGCCACCGGCACCGGTGACGATCGCGACCTTGTCGTCGAACTGCCCCATCAGCGTTCTCCCTTGATCTCCAGCCTCGTTCGCCGTCACCCGCCCGCGCTACTGCGCTGCCGCGGCCCCGTTCTGATTTGCCGCTGCCGCGGCCCCGTTCTGATTTGCCGCTGCCGCGGCCCCGTCCTGATTCGCCGCTGCCGCCGCGATCACCTTGATCTCCGTGTACTCCTCGAACCCGGCCAGACCCATCTCCCGGCCGATGCCGGACTGCTTGTAGCCGCCGAACGGGGCGTCGGCCGAGTACCAGATCCCGCCGTTGACGTTGACCGTGCCCACCCGCAGCCGGGCCGCGACCCGGTCGGCCCGCTCCGGGTCGGCCGAGTACACGGTGCCGCTCAGGCCGTACGGCGAGTCGTTGGCGATGCGCACCGCGTCGTCGTCGCCGTCGTGGGCGATCACGGTGAGCACCGGGCCGAAGATCTCCTCCCGGGCCACCCGGGCGTCGTTGGTCAGGCCGGCGATCACCGTCGGCTCGATGAAGAAGCCGCGGTCCCGGTCGGCGGGCCGGCCGCCGCCGCAGGCGAACCGGCCGCCCTCGGCGCTCGCGAGATCGAGGTAGCCCTGCACCCGGTCGCGCTGGCGGGCCGAGATGACCGGCCCGCACACGGTGCGCGGATCATCGGGGTCGCCGGGTCTCAGCGACCCCATGGTGGCCGCGGCGGCCTCGACCGCCTCGTCGTAGCGGGCCCGCGGCACCACCAGTCGGGTGGTGATCGCACACCCCTGCCCGGCGTGCACGGCCGCGGTGAACGCCGCCACCGAGCAGGCCCCGGCCAGGTCGGCGTCGTCGAGCACCAGGAACGCCGATTTGCCGCCGAGCTCGAGGAAGACCTTCTTGATGGTGGCCGCCGCGGCGGTCATCACCGCCCGCCCGGTGGCGGTCGAGCCGGTGAACGACACCATGTCCACCCGGGGGTCCTCGCTGAGCAGTGCGCCGATGCCGTGGTCGCTGGAGGTGACGATGTTGATCACCCCGGGCGGGAAGTCGGTGTGCTCGGTGATGAGCTCGCCGAGCACCGCCGCCGCCCACGGGGTGTCCGGAGCCGGCTTGAGCACCAGCGTGTTGCCGGCCGCCAGCGCGGGGCCGATCTTGGCCAGGTTGATCTGGTGCGGGAAGTTCCACGGGGTGATGGCCCCGACGACGCCGACCGCCTCCCGCACGATGCGCCGGTCGGTCGGGATGCCCTGCGGCGTGGCGTATCCGAGATCGGTTGTCCAGGAGTAGTTCTCGGCGGTGTCAGCGGCGAAGGACAGGTCCTCCACCGGCGACTCCAGCTGACCGCCGGCGGTGAGCATGCGCGGTGCGCCCACCTCGGCGATGGTCAGCTCGCGCAACGGTTCGATGTGGTCGCGCATGGCCTGCTGCAACTGGCGCAGGCAGCGCACCCGCAGCGCGGTGTTGGTCGACCAGTCGGTCTCGTCGAACGCGCGCCGGGCCGCCTCGATCGCCCGGCCGAGGTCGCCGGCGTCGGCGTCGGCGGCCACCCCGAGCACCTCCTCGGTGGCCGGGTTGACGGTGGGGAAGGTTCCGGCGGAACCGGCGACCAGCTTGCCGTCGATGAGCAGTCGGCTCTCGCGGTCGGCCAGCAGTGACATGGATGGCCCCTCTTCCAGGGTTCTGGACATGTGTCCGGCTGTTTCCTCCCGAACCATAGTCGCAGGCCGTCGGCAGCGGCAAGAACGAGTTCTCGCAATTCGTCGATCCGATATCGATAGCCTGCGATTTCTGCGGCAAAGCTTGCCGGTACACGTTCCTGTCATCTACGTTGGACACGTGTCCAGCGATGCAGTGGTCGCCGCCACACCACCCGGTGGCGAACCCGACGCGCCGCCACGCAACAAGCGGCAGGAGGAGACCTTCCGCAAGGTGCTCACCGCCGGCATGGAGATGCTGCGCGAGTCGTCCTACGCCGACCTGACGATCCGCGCGGTGGCCGCGCGGGCCAAGGTCGCGCCGGCGACCGCCTACACCTACTTCTCGTCGAAGAACCACCTGATCACCGAGATCTACCTCGACCTGGTCCGGCAGGTGCCGTACTTCACCGACGTCAACGAGTCGCTGGCCACCCGGGTGAACAAGACGCTGCGCGCGCTGGCCCTGGTCGTCGCCGACGAACCCGAGGTGGCGGCCGCCTGCACGGCCGCGCTGATGGGCGGCGGCAACGACCCGGCCGTGCGCCGGGTGCGCGACCGCATCGGCGCGGAGATCCACCGCCGGATCCGCTCGGCGGTCGGCCCGGACGCCGACCCGCGCATGCTCTCGGCGCTGGAGATGACCTACTTCGGCGCCATGGCACAGGCCGGCAGCGGCGTGTGGACCTACCACCAGATCGCCGACCGACTCGGTTACGTGGTCGGCCTGATCGTCGGAGAAGAACCCCCGTCCGCGGAGAACGACTCATGACCCTTCCGGCCAGTGACGTGGTCCTCAACCCCTACGACTACGCCTTCCACGAGGACCCCTACCCCTACTACAAGCGGCTGCGCGACGAGGCGCCGCTCTACCGCAACCCGGACCTCGGCTTCTGGGCGCTGTCGCGGCATGCCGACGTGCTCAAGGGATTCCGCAACAGCGACAACCTGTCCACCCGCTACGGCGTCTCGCTGGACCCGGCCTCCCGCGGCCCGCACGCGGCCAAGACGATGTCGTTTCTGGCCATGGACGACCCCGAGCACCTGCGGCTGCGCACCCTGGTGTCCAAGGGCTTCACCCCGCGCCGCATCCGCGAGCTCGAGCCGCGGGTCACCGAGATCGCGCTGGCGCACCTCGACAGCATGCTGGCCCGGGCCGCCGACGGTGAGACCGTCGACTACGTCGACGAATTCGCCGGCAAGCTGCCGATGGACGTCATCTCCGAGCTGATGGGGGTGCCGGAGCCGGACCGGGCCCAGCTGCGGGCCTGGGCCGATGCGGTGATGCACCGCGAGGAGGGCGTCACCGACGTGCCGCCCGCGGCGGTGGAGGCCTCCATCAACCTCATCGTCTACTACCAGCAGATGGTGGCCGAGCGGCGCCGCACCCCGACCGACGACCTGACCAGCGCGCTGATCGAGGCCGAGATCGACGGGGACCGGCTCACCGAGGACGAGATCCTCGGCTTCATGTTCCTCATGGTCATCGCCGGCAACGAGACCACCACCAAGCTGCTGGCCAACGCCATGTACTGGGGCCACCGCAACCCCGACCAGATCGGGCCGCTCTACGACGACCTGGACCGGATCCCGGAGTGGGTGGAGGAGACGCTGCGCTACGACACCTCCAGCCAGATCCTGGCCCGCACCGTGGTCGGCGACCTGGTGCTCTACGACACCAGGATCCCCGAGGGGGACACGCTGCTGCTGCTGCCCGGCTCCGCGCACCGCGACGAGCGGGTGTTCGACGACCCGGACCGGTTCCTGATCGGTCGCGAGATCGGGCCCAAGCTGCTGAGTTTCGGCAGCGGTACGCACTTCTGCCTGGGTGCCCACCTGGCCCGGATGGAGGCCCGGGTGGCACTGACCGAACTGTTCAAACGGATCCGCGGCTACGAGGTCGACGAGGCCCACGCCGAGCGGGTGCACTCCAGCAACGTCCGCGGATTCGCCCACCTGCCCATCACCGTGGAGGTCCGCTGAATGCCCCGGTTCGATCCGCACCCCGAGCGGCGCCCGACGATCATCGCCGGCGCCTCGTCCGGGATCGGCGCCGCCACCGCCGTGGAGATGGCCGCCCGCGGCTTCCCGGTCGCCCTCGGGGCGCGCCGGGTGGACAAGTGCGAGGAGTTGGCCGAGCAGATCCGCGCCGACGGCGGGGAGGCGGTCGCCCTGCATCTGGACGTGACCGATCCGGACTCGGTGAAGTCCTTCGTCCACCAGGCCACCGAGCAGCTCGGCGACATCGAGGTGCTCGTCGCGGGGGCCGGTGACACCTACTTCGGCCGGCTCTACGAGATCAGCACCGAGGAGTTCGACTCCCAGGTGCAGATCCACCTCATCGGGGCCAACCGGCTGGCCACCGCGGTGCTGCCCGGCATGCTCGAGCGCCGCCGCGGCGACCTGATCTTCGTGGGCTCCGATGTGGCGCTGCGCCAGCGCCCGCACATGGGCGCCTACGGCGCCGCCAAGGCCGGCCTGGTGGCGATGGTGACCAACCTGCAGATGGAGCTGGAGGGCACCGGGGTGCGCGCGTCGATCGTGCACCCGGGGCCGACGAAGACCGGCATGGGCTGGAGTCTGCCGCCGGAACGGATCGAGGCCGCCCTCAACGACTGGGCCAAGTGGGGCCAGGCCCGGCACAGCTACTTCCTGCGCGCATCCGACCTGGCCCGTGCCATCGCGTTCGTGGCCGAGACCCCGCGCGGCGGGTTCATCGCCCAGATGGAACTGCAACCGGAGGCGCCGCTGGTCGACGCCCCGGCCGAACGGCACCAACTCAAGTATCCGGAGAACCAATGACCAGCCAGCTCAAGGAGATTCCGCGCGTATCCGGCGGCGAGGAGGAACACGGCCACCTCGAGGAGTTCCGCACCGACCCGATCGGGCTGATGCAGCGGGTCCGGCGGGAGTGCGGCGACGTCGGCTGGTTCCAGCTCGCCAACAAGAAGGTGATCCTGCTGACCGGCGCGGAGCCCAACGAGTTCTTCTTCCGCGCCGCCGACGAGGAGCTCGACCAGGCCGAGGCCTACCCGTTCATGACGCCGATCTTCGGCAAGGGCGTGGTGTTCGACGCCAGCCCGGAGCGGCGCAAGGAGATGCTGCACAACTCCGCACTGCGCGGCGAGCACATGAAGGGCCACGCCACCACCATCGAGGGCGAGGTCCGCAGGATGATCGCCGACTGGGGCGACGAGGGCGAGATCGACCTGCTGGACTTCTTCGCCGAGCTGACCATCTACACCTCCACCGCGTGCCTGATCGGGCTGAAGTTCCGCAACCAGCTCGACCGGCGCTTCGCCGAGTACTACCACCTGCTCGAGCGCGGCACCGATCCACTCTGCTACGTCGACCCGTACCTGCCCATCGAGAGCTTCCGCATCCGCGACGAGGCGCGGGTCAAGCTCGTCGCGCTGGTGCAGGAGATCATCGACCAGCGGCTGGCCAACCCGCCGAAGAGCAAGGCCGACCGCGACATGCTCGACGTGCTGGTGTCGATCAAGGACGAGCAGGGCAACCCGCGCTTCTCCGCCGACGAGATCACCGGCATGTTCATCTCGCTGATGTTCGCCGGCCACCACACCAGCGCCGGCACCTCGGCGTGGGTGCTCATCGAGCTGATGCGGCACCCGGAGGTCTACGCGCAGGTGCAGGCCGAGCTCGACGAGCTCTACTCCGACGGCCAGCCGGTGAATTTCCATGCGCTGCGCCAGATCCCGAAGCTGGAGAACGTCCTCAAGGAGACGCTGCGGCTGCACCCGCCGCTGATCATCCTGATGCGGGTCGCCCAGGGCGAGTTCGAGGTCTCCGGCTACCCGATCCACAAGGGCGACTTCGTCGCGGCCTCGCCGGCGGTGTCCTGCCGCATCCCGGAGGACTTCCCGGATCCGGACGCCTTCGACCCGGCCCGCTACGACAAGCCGCGCCAGGAGGACCTGGTCAACCGGTGGACCTGGATCCCGTTCGGCGCCGGCCGGCACCGCTGCGTGGGTGCGGCGTTCGCACAGATGCAGATCAAGGCGATCTTCTCGGTGTTGTTGCGGGAGTACGAGTTCGAGATGGCGCAGCCGCCGGAGAGCTACCGTAACGACCACTCCAAGATGGTGGTCCAGCTGCAGCGACCGGCCAAGGCCCGGTACCGGCGGCGGATCAAGGCCTAGGAGGGCGAGATGGGTTCCTACCGAATCGAAGTCGACCTGGACCTGTGCCAGGGGCACGCCATGTGCGAGGTGGAGGCGCCGGACTGGTTCCGGGTGCCCAAGCGGGGCCAGGTGCAGATTCTCGACCCCGAGCCACCCGACGAGGCGCGGGCCGAGATCGAGAACGCCGTCGAGATGTGCCCGACGCGGGCGCTGTCCATTCGGGAAAAGGACTGACGTCCGGGAAGGAGAGAACACATGCCGCCGATTCCGCGCGACCGGCTCGACGACTGGGTCGAGCGCTGGCTGGAGGCCAACCGGGAGGCCGAGCGCAAGGGTGACTGGCGCGGCCTGGCCGAGTTCTACGCCGATGACGCCACCTACGGCTGGAACATCGGGCCCAAGGAGGACGTCATGTGCGTCGGCAAGGACGAGATCCGCGACATCGCCCTGGGCCTGGAGATGGAGGGCCTGGAGAACTGGGTCTACGAGTACCAGAAGGTGCTCGTCGACGACCGGCAGGGCGAGATCGTCGGGTTCTGGAAGCAGATCGCGAACAAGTCCGACGGCACCACCGCGGAGATCTACGGCATCGGCGGCAGCTGGTTCCGGCTCAACGAGCAGCTGCTCATCGAGTGGCAGCGGGACTTCTTCGACTTCGGTCACGTCGCCAAGGGCTACGCCAAGCTCATCGAATCCGGCGATCTGAGCCCGGGAATGCAGAAGCGCATCGAGCGCAGCCTGTCCGGGGAACGGCTACCGGGGTACTACCCGATCGGGCAGACTCCGGTGCCTCTATGGTGATCGTCACAGCAGCCGACCAACACGGTGGTTGAGCTGTGACCCAGTTAACTTAAGCTGTCGGTCAGAGGTATCGGAGGAAGGCAGGTTTGATGAAGACCAAAGGCGCTCTGATCTGGGAATTCAACCAGCCGTGGTCGGTCGAGGAGATCGAGATCGGCGACCCCCAGAAGGACGAGGTCAAGATCCAGATGGAGGCCTCGGGCATGTGCCACTCGGACCACCACCTGGTGACCGGTGGCATCCCGATGGGCGGCTTCCCGGTGCTCGGCGGCCACGAGGGCGCCGGTGTGGTCGTCGAGGTCGGCCCGGGGGTGGAGGAGTTCCAGCCGGGTGACCACGTGGTGCTCTCGTTCATCCCGTCGTGCGGCCAGTGCCCGTCGTGTCAGGCCGGCATGCGCAACCTGTGCGACCTGGGTGCCGGGCTGCTCAACGGTGCGGCGGTGTCCGACGGCACCTTCCGCATCAAGGCGCGCGGCCAGAACGTGTACCCGATGACGCTGCTGGGCACCTTCTCGCCGTACATGGTGGTGCACAAGAGCTCGGTGGTGAAGATCGACAAGGACATCCCGTTCGAGGTGGCCTGCCTCGTCGGCTGCGGTGTCACCACCGGCTACGGCTCGGCGGTGCGCAGCGGCGACATCCGCCCCGGTGAGGACGTCGCGATCATCGGCTGCGGCGGTGTGGGCATCGGCGCGCTGCAGGGCGCGGTCAACGCCGGTGCGCGGTACATCTTCGCCATCGACCCGGTGGAGTGGAAGCGCGAGCAGGCCCTGAAGTTCGGCGCCACCCACGCCTTCCCGGACGTGGACACCGCGATGGCCGCGATCGCCGATCTGACCTGGGGCAAGATGGCCCAGAAGGTGATCGTCACCGTCGGCGAGCTCAAGGGCAAGGACATCGACGCCTACGTGAACCTGACCGCCAAGGGCGGCACCACGGTGCTCACCGCGATCGGCAGCCTGCTCGACAACGAGGTCAACCTCAACCTGTCGATGCTGACCCTGCTGCAGAAGCGGATCCAGGGCACCATCTTCGGCGGCGGGAACCCGCACTTCGACATCCCGCAGCTGCTGTCGATGTACAAGGCGGGCAAGCTGAACCTCGACGACATGGTCACCCGCCAGTACAAGCTCGAGCAGATCAACGAGGGCTACCAGGACATGCTCGACGGCAAGAACATCCGCGGTGTCATCCGCTACACCGATGAGGACCGTTAAAGACCGGTGACCGGTCGGCGGCGCATCCCCGGGTCGGCTCGGCCCGCGGGATGCGCCGCTTTCGTTTCCGGAAGGGAATCACCATGTCGCAGCAGACTCCCGAGCTGACCCCGGCCCTGCGCGCCTCGCAGGCCTCGTGGCGGTGCGTGCAGGAGCACGACCGCGAGGGCTGGCTGGCGCTGATGGCCGACGACGTCGTCATCGAGGACCCGATCGGGCCCGCCCCCACCAACCCGGACGGGACCGGGGTGCGCGGCAAGGAGGCGGTGGCGGCGTTCTACGACGCCAACATCGCCAACAACGACCTGCGCATCACCTGCGAGGAGACCTTCCCGTCGAGCTCCCCCGACGAGGTGGCGCACATCCTGGTGCTGCGCAGCCGGTTCGACAACGGCGTGACCAGCACGGTGCGCGGGGTGTTCACCTACCGCACCGACGCCGACGGCCGGATCGCGAACATGCGCGGCTACTGGAACATGGACGCCATGCAGTTCGGACAGGCCGAGTAACGCCGTGCCGGCGGATCGTGCCGCGGTCGTCGTCGGCGGCTCGCGCGGGATCGGCCGGGCCGTCGCCGAGCTGCTCGCCGCGAGCGGCGTGGCGGTGGTGGTCAACGGCCGGGACCCGGACGCCGTGGCCGCCGCGGTGGCCCGCATCCGGGCGGCCGGGGGCGGGGCGGCCGTCGGTTTCCCCGGCTCACCGGCCGACCCGGCGGTCGCCGACGCGCTGATCGGCACCTGTCTGCGCGAGTTCGGCCGGATCGACAGCCTGGTCAACTGCGCCGGCACCGCCGAGCCGCCCAGCTCGTCGATCCTGAACATCACCAGCGCGCAGTTCCGCGAGCTGCTCGAGGTACACCTGGGCACCGTGTTCGAGACCTGCCGGGCCGCCGCCCCGCACCTGGTCCGGCAGGGCGGCGGCGCCATCGTCAACACGAGTTCGTTTGCGTTCCTGGGTGATTACGGCGGCACCGGCTATCCGGCCGGCAAGGGCGGGGTGAACGGATTGACGCTGGCGATCGCCGCCGAGCTGCGCGAGCACAAGGTGCGCGCCAACGTGGTCTGCCCCGGTGCGCGGACCCGGCTGTCGACCGGGCCGGGCTACGAGGCGCACATCGCCGAGCTGCACCGGCGCGGCCTGCTCGACGAGCTGTCCATGCGCGGCGCCCTCGACGCCGCGCCGCCGGAGTACGTCGCCCCGACCTACGCCTACCTGGCCGGCGACCTGGCCGCCGACATCACCGGGCGGATCTTCGTCGCCGCCGGCGGGTTCGTCGGGGAGTTCACCCGCCCCACCCCCGCCGTCCTCGGCTTCCGCGACCACCACGACGCGCCGCCCTGGACCGTCGCGGAGCTGCACGGGCTGATCGCCGGGGCCTGACCGCTCCCCGTTCGCCGGGCCGCAGGCGCCCGCCGGACGGGCCGGACCCCGCCACTAAGCTCGACGCCATGGCGACCGTCTTCACCAAGATCATCAACCGTGAGCTGCCCGGCCGGTTCGTCTACGAGGACGACGAGGTGGTCGCGTTCCTGACTATCGAGCCGATGACGCAGGGCCACACGCTGGTGGTGCCGCGCGCCGAGATCGACCACTGGCAGCACGTCGAGCCGGCGGTGTTCAACAAGGTCATGTCGGTGGCCCAGCTGATCGGCAAGGCGGTGACCAAGGCGTTCGACGCCGAGCGCGCCGGGCTGATCATCGCAGGCCTGGAGGTGCCGCACCTGCACGTGCACGTGTTCCCGGCCCGCAACCTCACCGACTTCGGCTTCGCCAACGTCGACCGCAACCCGTCGCCGGAATCCCTCGACGAGGCCCAGGCCCGGATCAAGGCCGCCCTGGCCGAACTGCAACAGGGCAGCTGAGCCGGGCTCCGGCGGGGCCGCCGCGCCCTAGACTGGCCCCATGGCACTGCCGAAAGCGCTCGCCCAGCTCGCCACCGCCCCGGTGCGGATCGGGCTGGCGGCCGCCGACGCCGGGCTGAGCATCGCCGCCAAGGGCGTCGACCTGGCCCAGCGGGCGCTCGGCGAGGACGCGACCGCCGCGTCGAGCTCGGTGGCCGGGCTGCTCGGCCTGGACGAGACGCTCGAGCGGGTGAACCGGCTGGGCCGGCTGCTCGACGACGACGCCCCGCTCGGCCGCGCGCTCGCCCCGGACGGCCCGATCGAGCGGCTGATGCGCCCGGGCGGCGTGGTCGACCGGCTCACCGCCCCCGGCGGGGCGCTGGACCGGCTCACCGACGACGACGGCGCGCTGATGCGCGCACTGCGCCCGGGCGGCCTGGTCGAGCGACTGCTCGCCGAAGACGGCCTGGTCGAGCGACTGCTCGCCGAAGACGGCCTGGTCGAGCGACTGCTCGCCGAAGACGGCCTGGTCGAGCGGCTGCTCGCCGAGGAGGGCATCATCGACCGGCTGCTCGCCGAGGACGGGCTGATCGACAAGCTCACCGCCCGCGACGGCCCGCTCGAGCAGCTCGCCGACGTCGCCGAGACGCTCAACCGGCTCACCCCGGGCCTCGAGGCGCTCAACCCGACGATCGAGATGCTGCGCGAGGCGGTCGACACCCTCAGCCAGGTGGTCAATCCGCTCAGCAACATCGCCGACCGCATCCCGCTGCCGCGCCGGCCCGTGCGCCGGGCCCCGATGCCGGTGCGCTCCCAACGGATCGTCGACGTCGACGAGTGAGCCGGGCGGCGACCGCGCTACGCTAGTCGACCGACAGGCCTCCTTAGCTCAGTGGTAGAGCACTCGCCTTGTAAGCGAGCGGTCGTCGGTTCGAACCCGACAGGGGGCTCCAGCCACCCGGCGACCGGCGTTCGATCACCCGGATTCGTTGGGCCACAACACATTCGATCGAACCACCGACTGCGCGGCGGCCGGCAACTAGGCTCGGGCCCGTGCTGATGCGCGCGCTGATCCCGGCGGTGCTGCTGCTCGCCGCCGCGCCGACGGCCGCCACCGCGACCGCGGACCCGAGCTACGGCAGCAACGGGGTGTTCGCGGTGACGGGCCATGACGTCCCGGGCTGGGCGACGACCTTCATCCCGCCCGGCCGCTACCGCGCCGACCAGGCGCCCAGCCTCGCCCCCTTCCAGAGCGCACCGGGGTTCTGGCTGCGGTGCAGCGCGTTCCCCTGCTCGCCGCACCATCCGCAGCACATCACCGCCGGCGGCGCCCCGGTGCGCGATGCGCCGACGTTCGTCGACATCCTGCCCACCGACGTCGCGGTGTTCCTCGGCAACACCACCCTCACCCGGGTCGGCTGACCCGGGGTGACGCTGACCACCTTCCGGTTCCCACTGTGATCGGCACCACCCCTCGGGTAGTCTGCTGAGCGACTGCTTAGCATCGCACCGGAGGGGGACGACGCATGACCGAAACCGTCGCGGCGCGCTACACGGGAACCCGGGTGCAGCGGGTCGAGGACGTGCGGTTGCTCACCGGCCGCGGCACCTTCGTCGACGACATCATCCGGCCCGGCATGCTGCACGCCTGCTTCGTGCGCAGCCCGTTCGCCCGCGCCCGGATCAACGGCATCGACGTCTCGGCCGCGCTGGCCGTGCCGGGGGTGCGGGCGGTGTTCACCGCCGCGGATCTCAATCCCGAGGTCAGGGAGGCCTGGCACGCCGTCGCCGGCAAGGACGTGCCGGACACCCCGCGCCCGCCGCTGGCCGAGGGCGAGGTGAAGTTCGTCGGCGACCCGGTCGCGCTGCTGGTCGCCGACAGCCGCTACATCGCCGAGGACGCCGTCGAGCTCGTCGACGTCGACTACGAGCCGCTGCCGGCGATCGCCGACTTCACCAAGGCGGTCGGCCACGAGGTCGTGGTGCACGAGCAGTACCCGGACAACGTCGCCGGCGGCCTGTCCGGCGCGCCGCCCGACGAGGAGACCTTCGCCAACGCCGCCCATGTCGTCGCCGAGCACATCGTGCAGCAGGCCTACGTGCCGGTGCCGATCGAGTGCCGGGGCATCGTCGCCGAGTGGCACGCCGGCGAGCTGACCGTCTGGGCGGCCACCCAGACCCCGCACGAGCTGCGGGCGTTCGCCGCGCGGCTGCTGGGCATCCCGGCGCAGAACGTGCGGGTGATCATGCGCGACACCGGCGGCGGGTTCGGGCAGAAGGTGGTCCCGATGCGGGAGGACATGGCGGTGCTGCTGGCCGCGCGCAAGGTACCCGGCCCGCTGAAGTGGATCGAGGACCGCCGGGAGAACCTGATGGCCGCCCAGCAGGCCCGCCACGTCGCCGGGGACGTGCGGATGGCGTTCGACGCCGAGGGCAACATCCTGGCCGCCGACATCGACTTCATCCAGGACATCGGCGCCTACCCCACCCCCTACCCGGTGCTCACCACCGCCGCGATCGGGATGTTCTTCCCCGGCCCGTACCGGGTGGGCAAGGCCAGCTTCAACTACAAGACGGTGTTCACCAACACCGCCGGGCTGGCCGCCTACCGCGGGCCGTGGCAGTACGAGACGCTCAGCCGGGAGGTTCTGCTCGACATCGCCGCCCGCCGGATGGGCATCGACCCTGTGGAGCTGCGCCGGCGCAACCTGCTGCGCCGCGACGAGATGCCGTACTTCAACCCCAACGGCATGCCCTACGACCACGTCGCCCCGCTGGAGACCTTCGAGCAGGCGGTGAAGATCCTCGACCACGAGGGCTTCCGCAAACAGCAGCGCGAGGCGCTGGCCGAAGGCCGTTACCTCGGGCTGGGATTCGCCACCTACATCGAGCCGACCGGCGCCAACACCGGGCATCTGGCCGGCGAGGGCGCGACCATCCGGATGGAGTCCACCGGGCGGATCAACGTCTATGTCAACGGCGGCTCGTCCGGGAACAGCATCGAGACGACGGTGGTGCAGTTGACCGCCGACGTGCTCGGCGCCGACATCGACGACGTGGCCACCATCCAGGGCGACACCGCGGTCACCCCGTACGGGGCCGGCACCCAGGGCAGCCGCAGCGCCCCGATGACCGCGGGGGCGGTGCACGAGGCCGGCGCCATCCTGCGCCGCCGGATCATCGCGATCGCCGCCCATCTGCTCGACGCCGAGCCGGACGCGATCGAACTCGGCGGCTCCCGGGCGAGCGTGCGCGGCGAACCGGACCGCTCGGTGAGTTTCGGCGAGATCGCCTACCGCGCCTACTACGAGCCCGGCCTGCTGCCGCCCGGACTGTCGGCCACCCTGGAGGCCACCGCCCGGTTCACCTCCCAGGCTCCCATCCACTGGGCCAACGCCACCCATGCCTGCACCTGCGAGGTCGACATCGAGACCGGCCAGGTCAGGCTGAGCCGCTACATCGTCAGCGAGGACGTCGGCCCGATGATCAACCCCAACGTGGTGGAGGGCCAGATCGCCGGGGGCACGGTGCAGGGCATCGGCGGCGCGCTGCTGGAGCACATGGCCTACGACGACGACGGCAACCCGCTGGCCACCACCTTCGTCGACTACCTGCTGCCCACCGCCACCGAGGTCCCGATCATCGAATACGGCCACATCGAGGTCCCCGGCCCGGGCGTGGGCGGATACAAGGGCGCCGGCGAGGGCGGGGCGATCGGCTCCACCCCGGCGGTGATCAACGCGATCAACGACGCGCTGGCCCCGCTCGGGGTGACCGTCACCCGGCTGCCCGCCACCCCCGCCGCCATCGTCGAACTGCTGGAACAAGCCACCAAGTGAGGACCGAGAAGTGGAGCTGATCAACGAGTTTCGGGTACCGGTGCCGATCGGCCAGGCCTGGCAGGTGCTCACCGACGTCGAGCGCATCGCCCCGTGCATCCCGGGGGCGCAACTGCTCGGCGTCGACGGTGACGAGTTCACCGGCGCGGTGAAGGTCAAGGTCGGCCCGATCACCGTGCAGTACAAGGGCACCGCCGCGTTCGAGCAGAAGGACGACACCGCCCACCGCGCGGTGATCCGGGCGGTCGGCAAGGAGACCCGCGGCCAGGGCAACGCCGCCGCGGTGGTCACCGCGGAGCTCAAGGACGAGGGCGACGCCACGCTGTGCGTGCTCACCACCGACCTGACCATCACCGGCAAGGCCGCCCAGTTCGGCCGGGGGGTGCTCGCCGACGTGGCGGGCAAACTCATCGGCCAGTTCGCCGAGCGGCTCGAGGCCGACGTGCTCAGCGAGCTGCGCACCGCCCCGGCGCGGGACGAGCAATCCGCCGCAACCGCCGCACCGCAACCGGCCGCGGCGCAGCCGCAGACCGGCGCCGGCGACGCCGCCTCGGTGAACGTGCTGGCGCTGGTGGCCGCGCCGGTCGCCAAGCGGGTCGCCCCGGTCGCCGCCGGTCTGACGGTGGGCCTGGCGGCCGGGTACCTGCTGGGCCGGAGGCAGCGGTGAAGCCGGCGCCGTTCGCCTACCACCGCCCCACCGGGGTCGCCGAGGCGGCCGAGATGCTCGCCGAGTTCGGCGACGAGGCGAAGATCCTGGCCGGCGGGCAGAGCCTGGTGCCGATGCTGGCGCTGCGGTTGGCGTTCTTCGACCACCTCGTCGACATCGCCGGCCTCGACGAGCTGCGCGGCATCACCCGCGAGCCCGGCTGGCTGCGGATCGGGGCGACCACCACCGGCGCCGCCGTCGGCGCCGATCCGCAGGTGCGCGACGCGGTGCCGCTGCTGACCGCGGTCACCCCGCACGTCGGCCACTTCCAGATCCGCAACCGCGGCACCCTGGGCGGTTCCGTCGCGCACGCCGACCCGGCCGGCGAGTACCCGACGGTGGCGCTGGCCCTCGACGCCCGCATCGAGGCGGTCTCCCCACGCGGGCAGCGCGAGATCGACGCCGGCGAGTTCTTCACCGGGCTGTGGGAGACCGTGCTGGAGCCCGACGAGGTGCTCACCGCGGTGCGGTTCCCGGTGTGGGACGGCCGGTGCGGGTTCGCGGTGCGGGAGTTCGCGCGCCGCCACGGCGATTTCGCGATCGCCGGGGCGGTGCTCGGGATCGAGCTCGACGCCGCCGACCGCATCGCCCGGTGCGCGATCGGGCTGCTCGGGCTCGGCTCCACGCCGCGCCGGGCCGAGGCTGCCGAGCGGGAGCTCGCCGGCCGCGCGGTCACCGAGGTCGATCCGGCCGAGCTCGGCGAGCTGGCCATGACCGGCCTCGACGACGTCCCGTCCGATCTACAGGGTTCGGCCGCGTACCGGCGGCGGGTGGGCGCGGTGATGGTGGCGCGCGCCTTCTCCGACGCCGTCGCGCAGGCCGCCGCGAAGGAGCACAGCCATGCATGAACAACCGGTGTCGATGACCGTGAACGGCCGGCCGGTCGAGGCCATCGTCGAACCGCGCCTGACCCTGGCCGACTTCCTGCGCGAGCGCTGCGGGCTGACCGGCACCCACCTCGGCTGCGAGCACGGCGCGTGCGGGGCGTGCACCGTGCTGGTCGACGGTGCCGCGGTGCGCGGCTGCCTGACGTTCGCGGTGCAGGCCGAGGGCGCGGAGGTGACCACGGTCGAGGGCATCGCCGGCCCGGACGGCGAGCTCTCCTCGGTGCAGCAGGCGCTGCGGGAGTGCCACGGCCTGCAGTGCGGGTTCTGCACCCCGGGTTTCGTCACCACGATCACCGCGCTGCTGCGCGACAACCCGGACCCCACCGAGGAACAGATCCGCGAGGGGCTGTCCGGCAACTTCTGCCGGTGCACCGGGTATCAGGGCATCATCAACGCCGTGCGCCGCGCCGCGGAGCTGGCCCGCCGGGGCTGACCGCCCCGCGGCCGGCGCCGGGCGTCAGCCGGCGACGACGCCGCGCAGGCCCTCGGCGCCGAACAAGGGCTCGAGCATGCCGGACATGTCCGGGCCACGGCGCAACCCGTGGCCGCCGTCGACGTTGATGATCTGCCCGGTGATCCAGCCCGCCGCATCCGACAGCAGGAACACCGCGAGGTTGGCGATGTCCTCGACCTCGCCGAACCGCGGCAGCGGCGTGCAGGCCCGGTAGTCCTCCACCACCGCGGGCGTCTCCATGATCGGGGCGACCAGATCGGTGCGGGTCAGGCCGGGCCGGATCCCGTTGACCCGCACCCAGGACGGGCCGAGCTCGTCGGCGGCCAGCTGCAGCAGGTGGTCCAGCGCGGCCTTGCTCGGTCCGTAGGCGCCGAACCAGCGGTGCACATTGCTCGATGCGATCGAGGAGATGCCCACGAACGAGCCGCCCCCGCCGCGCACCAACTCCCGGCCGGCGTGCTTGATCAGGTACATGGTGCCGTTGACGTTGAGGTCGACGGTGCGCCGCCAGGCCTCCGAGTCGATCTGGGTGATCGGACCGATCGTCTCCGAACCGCCGGCGCTGTGCACCACGCCGTGCAGCCGGCCGTGCCAGGCGGTGGCGGCGTCGACCGCGGCGGCCACCTCGTCCTCCTTGGTGACGTCGGCCGGGTGGTAGCGCACCTCGCCGGCCCCCTCGGTGCGGCCGGCACTCAGTTCCCCGGCGGCCGCGGCCAGTTTGTCGGCGTTGCGGCCCAACAGCATCACGTCACCGCCGGCGGCCACCACCGCCGCGGCGACCCCCTTCCCGATGCCGCTCCCGCCGCCGGTGACCAGATATGTGCGCCCCGCCAACGACAACTGCATCAGTGTCCTTCCCACCGAAATCCCAACCAGTTTCGCAAGTTATACCTCAGGGCTCATCGCGGCGGGCGGGCTTCGGGGCACCGAGGGTGCGCCAGTCCGGCACGTCCGGCGGCATCGCCACCGGCCAGCGGTTCTCGTTGGCCGACGCCCAGTGCGCGTGCCCGAGTTCGTGGATGTGGAAGGCGTGCCGCAGCGCCTCGGTGAAGCCCATCGCGTCGGCTGCGGCGTTGACGCTGTCCTTGACCAGCAGTGCGGCCATCGTCGACCGTTCGGCGATGCGGCGCGCGAACTGCAGTGTGCGCTCCTCGAGTTCGGCGCGCGGGAACACCTTGGACACCATGCCCAGCCGGTACGCCTCCTCGGCGTCGATCGAATCCCCGGTCAGCAGCAGTTCTTTGGCCTTACGAGGTCCGAATTCCCAGGGATGTGCGTAGTATTCGACGCCCGGCATGCCCATCCGCACCGCCACCACGTCGGAGAACCGGGCGTCGTCGGCCGCACAGATCAGGTCGCAGGCCCACATCAGCATCAGCCCGGCCGAGATGACGTTGCCCTGCACCTGCGCGATGGTGATCTTGCGCAGGTCCCGCCAGCGGCGGGTGTTCTCGAAGTAGAAGTGCCACTCCTGCAGATAGGTTCGCTCGGCCACCCCGGCGGCCGTGGCGCCGTAGCCCCGGAAGGTGGGGTGCTGGTCCGGGCCGGGGGCGCGCTCGGCCAGCGCGGCCTCCGACCCCAGATCGTGCCCGGCCGAGAAGTTCCTGCCGCGCGCGCCGAGGATCACCACCCGCACCGCGTCGTCGGCCTCGGCACGGGCGAACGCATCGTCGAGCTGCACCAGCAGGGTGCGGGTCTGGGCGTTGTGCGCCTCGGGCCGGTTCAACCAGATCCGGGCGATCCGCCCCTCGTCGAGGGTCTCGTACTCGACCTGCCGCGAAACGTCCGAATTCGCCATAGCTGTTCACCTCATTCGTCGCAAAGACCGCATCGATCGACCGGTGCCGAACGGCGTCCCGAATGGCATTCCAAACGGCACTGACATAACCACATCGACGCGGCGGTGCGGTGGGGTTTCGGGCGGAAGCCGGACCGGGCGACGCGGGTCACCCGGTCACCGGCCACCCGTTGCACAACTTGGGCAATTGCGCAAGCCATTCGTCGGTTTTTCGCCCCGAGGGTGGTTTGAGTGCAGGAATTGTGCGGCTTGCTTAGAATCCCTTCCGACGTTTCAGTGAAAACTACAGAAAGCACGATGATGGCGACCTTCCAGCTCCCCGCTCGACGACTCCTTCTCGCCGGCGGCTTCGCGGTCGCTGTGGCCGCCGCGCCGGCATTCGCCGTCTTCGCGGTCTCGGCCGCAGAGCCTGCCTCGTCCGTGGCCTCCTGCCCGCCCGGCGAGGAGGTCGACAACTTCACCGGCGTGTGCGTGCCGCACACCGTGCCCAACACCTCGGGAGCGTTCGTGCCGATCCCGGGCAGCCCCAACCTGCCCGCGGTGCAGTTGCCGGGCGGCGGCGGGATCATCCCGTGCACCGGCGCCAACACCGGTCAGTGCATCGGTCTGGCCGAGTCGCAGGTCGGCCAGGCGCACGCCACCCCGGACTCCCACGTCGGCAGCAGCCCGACGGTCCACGGGCACGTCGGCGGTCACTAGGACGGAGTAGGCGGCCGCGGGTCTCCCGCGGTCGCCTACAGTTGTGGTATGGCTGCCAAATCTGACCCCGCCGATATCGGCGACGTCGAGCCGCTCACCGATAGCACCGCCGACCAGGCGCGTCGCGTCGTGGCCGCCTACGCCAACGACGCCGACGAGTGCCGGATGTTCCTGTCGATGCTCGGGATCGGACCGGGGAAGCCAGAGGTCTGACATGGCTCCCGACGGTGACCGGGGGAACGGCGCCGGCAGCGGGGGCTCCGACTTCGTTGTCGTCGCCAACCGACTACCGATCGACATGGAGCGACTGCCCGACGGCAGCACGGCGTGGAAGCGCAGTCCCGGAGGGTTGGTAACCGCGCTCGAGCCGTTGCTGCGCCGCCGGCGCGGCGCCTGGATCGGCTGGCCGGGGATTCCCGACAGCGACGAGGAACCGATCGTCGAGGACGGGCTGAACCTGTGTCCGGTGCGGCTGTCCGCCGACGACATCGCCCAGTACTACGAGGGCTTCTCCAACGCCACGTTGTGGCCGCTCTACCACGACGTGATCGTCAAACCCAGCTACGAGCGGGCGTGGTGGGAGCGCTACGTCGAGGTCAACCGGCGGTTCGCCGAGGCCACCGCCCGCACCGCGGCCCCGGGCGCGACGGTGTGGGTGCAGGACTACCAGCTGCAGCTGGTGCCCAAGATGCTGCGCGAGCTGCGACCGGACCTGACCATCGGGTTCTTTCTGCACATCCCGTTCCCGCCCGTCGAGCTGTTCATGCAGCTGCCCTGGCGCACCGAGATCGTCGACGGGCTGCTGGGCGCGGACCTGGTGGGTTTCCATCTGCCCGGCGGGGCGCAGAACTTCCTGTACCTGGCGCGCCGGCTGGTCGGCGCCAACACCTCCCGGGCGTCGGTCGGGGTGCGGTCCCGGTTCGGTGAGGTGCACGTGGGGCGGCGCACCGTGAAGGTGGGCGCCTTCCCGATCTCGATCGACTCCACCGCCCTGGACCAGCAGGCCCGCAAGCGCAGCATCCGGCGCCGAGCCCGGGAGATCCGTGCCGAGCTGGGCAATCCGCGCAAGATCCTGCTCGGTGTGGACCGGCTGGACTACACCAAGGGCATCGACATCCGGCTGCGCGCGATCTCCGAACTGCTCGCCGAGGGCCGGATCAAGCGGGACGACACCGTGTTCGTGCAGCTGGCCACCCCGAGCCGGGAACGGGTGGAGGCCTACCGGCTGCTGCGCGACGAGATCGAGCGTGAGGTCGGCCACATCAACGGCGAGTACGGCGAGGTGGGCCACCCGGTGGTGCACTACCTGCACCGGCCGGTCCCCCGCGAGGAACTGATCGCGTTCTTCGTCGCCGCCGACGTCATGCTGGTCACCCCGCTGCGCGACGGGATGAACCTGGTGGCCAAGGAGTACGTGGCCTGCCGCAGCGACCTGGGCGGGGCGCTGGTGCTCTCCGAGTTCACCGGTGCGGCCTCCGAGCTGCGCCAGGCCTACCTGGTCAACCCGCACCACCTCGAGAACGTCAAGGACATGCTGGAGGCGGCGATCAACCAGGACCCCGAGGAGGGCCGCCGCCGCATGCGGGCGCTGCGCCGCCAGGTGCTCGCCCACGACGTGGACCGCTGGGCGCGCAGCTTCCTGGATGCTTTGGCTACGACGAAGTCGTAGCGGGATGCCGGGGCTACGACGAAGTCGTAGCGGGATGCCGGGGCTACGACGAAGTCGTAGCGGATGGCCCGGGCCTACGACGAAGTCGTAGCGGAATGCTCCTACCCCGACGTCGTCACGGCGCTCAGATCGGCGTGATGTAGTCGATCAGCCACTTGCCGTCGACCTTCTCGTAGTCGACGCGCAGCCGGCTGCCGTCGTACACCGACTCCTTGGACTTGTCGGTCACGGTGCGGTTCATGTACACCATCACCGACCCGCGGGTGCGGTGCGCGTCGAGCACGCCGGCCCCCACCACGTGCGCCTGCGAGACCACCTCGCGCTCCCGGGCCTGCGGGATGATGTCGCGGGTCGCGCGCTCCTTGAACTCCGCCCGGTACTCCGGGGTGAGCAGGTTGTAGGCCTCGGTGAGGTTGCGTTCGACGGTCTGGTAGTCGTAGGTGAACACCGTCGGGATCTGCTCGGTGGCCAGCGCGGCGAGCTGTTCGCGGGTCAGCTGCTCGGCGCGCAGCTCCACCCGGGTCCAGTACAGCCCGCCGGCCACCGCACCGAGCGCGACGAACCCGACCGCGGCCAGCACCGCCAGCGCCGAAAGCGCCCGCCGTGCGCGCTCACTCATCAGTTGCCCCCGTCGGGGTACTTCAGGTCGTAGCCGGTCATGTTCCCGTCCTCGTCCTCGGCGACGATGACCCGCATCCGGTACGGCTGCGACGGCTTGTTCACCCCCTCCATGTCGGTGACGGTCACCCGCACCGACACCAGCACCGCGGCCCGGCGTCCCTCCGGGTCGTAGCTCTCCAGCGCCGCGCCGTTGACCACCGCCTCGGAGGAGGCGTTGGTGTCGCGGAACATCGCCTTGAGATTCTCGGTGTTGTTGTTGTGGCTCAACATGTCCCGCAGCGGACCGCTGGTGGACTCGTAGAACCGGTCGACGCTCTCCTCGACCGTGTCCTGGGTGAAGCTGAACATGTTGACCACCAGCTGCGCGGCGGTGTCGACGTAGCGCTGCTTGTGGTCGAGGTCGGCCTGGACCCGGTGCTGCTGCACGGTCATCACCGCGACCGCGGTGCCGAGCAGCCCCAGCGCGAGCACCGCGGCGACCGCGGACACCAGCACCACCATCCGGCGGTTGGGCGCGCGCCGCGGCGGCGGGCCCAGCGGGCCGGCGCCCGGACCGCGCACCGCGCCCGGCCACTCCGGCCGGGCCGCCCGGGGTGCCGGAGCCGCGGGGACGACCACCTCCGCGGCGGTCGCGCCGGCCGGGCCGGCGGGGCGGTGCGCCCGGCGGCGACGGCGGGCCGCGCCGGAACCGGTGGCGGTCCCGTGATCGGTTCCCGTGTCGGTATCGCTCATCAGATCTGTCTCGGATCGAGCATCAGGTCGACCCACGTCTCGGCGGGCCGCAGCTTCTCGGCACCGGGAGCGTACACCCCGACGTTGCCGTCCGGATCGACGAACTTGCCGGTCTGCTGGTCGTACACGGTGACCTGCGGCCCGGCCGCCTGCGGCGGGTTGCCCGGCGGCACCGGCCCGGTGCCCACCGGCGGCGGGGGCGGCGGGATCTCCGCCGGGTACGGCAACAGCGGGTCCTGCGGCGGGAACGGTGCCGGCGGCAGGTACGGCGTCACCGCGGGCGGCGGGCCGTCCGGCGGCGGCGGGAACGGCTGCCACGGCTGGTGCGGCGCCGGCCCCGGCCCCGGCGGCGGGGCGTCGGGCGGGTAGAAGCCCGGCGCGTACGGGATGCCCGGATCCGGATCGTTCTCCGGCGGGATGTACGGGTAGTGGTTCGGCGGCAGGATGTTGCGGCCGTCGGTCACCGGGGTGCCCACCGGGATGGTCGGCCCGCGCCACGGGTTGGTGCCGAGCGGCTTGTAGCCCTCCGGGTCGCGGCAGAGCTGCACGGTCGGGGCGCGCTTGCCCGGGAACTCCTGGCAGGGGTAGTTGCGCGCGCCGCGCACCACGCTCGGATCGTTATGCGGCACCTTGCAGTACATGTCCAGCGGCAGGTCGCGCAGCGTGGTGTCGGCCGGCGAGCGGATCTCGGTCGGCGGCAGGAAGCCCACCGAGCAGGGCGGCGGATCACCCAGGTCGATCTTGAAGTCAAGCTTGCCGCCCTCGTCCTTGGGCACCCCGTAGGCGATCGTCAGCAGTGCCTGGAACAGCGCCGGGAACACCACCAGCGCATGCTCGATGGACTTGCGGTAGATGACGCCCACCCGGCCGAAGTTGGCCAGGCTGGCCGCCAGCGCCGGGAACGACGGGCGGATCCCGTCGAAGGTCTCCTGCGCGGTCTCGGCGGTGCCGGGGACGGTGGCCAGCACGTTGCGGAACTGCGCGTCGGCACCGCGCAGTTCGGTGGTGAGCCGGGCCAGACCGTCGGCGGCGGCGCGGATGTCGTCCCCGCTGCGGATCTGCGCCTCCAGCAGCGGGGCGGAGCGGTCGATGAGCGCCTCGGTCTGCGGCCAGTTCGCGTTGGCCTCGTCGACCAGCAGCCGCGCCGACTCGACCAGCCGGGCCAGCTCCGGCCCGGAGCCGTTGAACGCCTTGAACGTCTCGGCCAGCAGCTCCTTGAGCCGGCTGTCGGCCAGCGTGGAGACCAACTGGTCGGCCTCGTCGAGCAGGCCGGCGACGTCCTGCCCGACGGCGGTGCGGTCCTTGCCGATCACATCGCCGTTGCGCAGCAGCGCCTGCCCGGCCGAGCCGTCCGGGGGCACCAGGTCGACGTACTGCTCGCCGACCGCCGACATGCTCTGCACGGTGGCCGTCACGTCGGCGGGCACGTGCGCGCTCGAGTTGATCCGCATCCGGGCGGCCACCCCGTCGTCGGTGAGCTCCACCGCCTCCACCCGGCCGACGGTCACGCCGCGGTAGGTGACGTTGGCGTTCTCGTACAGCCCGCCGGCGGCCTCGAACTCGGCCGTCACCCGGATCGCGCCCAGCCCGAGCCGGGCCGGCACGTGCAGGTAGTTGGTCACGATCAGGCTGACCGTCACCACCGTGACCAGGGCGAAGATCAGCAGCTGGATGCGCGTGGTGCGGGTGATCATCTACGGCGCCTCTTCCTGCCCCGACGCGGTGCCCGGCGGGATCTTGAACGGGTCCGCGGCCTGCCCGGACAGATTCGCCATCTGGCCGATCAGCCAGTCCGGCGGGTTCACCACCTCGTGCAGGTGGGCCATGTTCGGGTCGAACGGCGAGGTGGTCAGGATCGACTCGCCGATGCGGCGCATCGTCAGGTCGAACGTGGTGAACACGTTGAGGTAGTCACCGCGCACCGCCCGCCGCAGGTACTTGGTGGTGAACGGGAAGGTCGGCAGCAGGTCGAGGCTGCTGACCAGCTCGCGCCGGTGGTCGTTGAGCTCCTTGACCACCGGGTAGAGGTCCTTCATGTCGGCGGCGAAGTCCTCTTTGGTCTCGGCGAGGATGCGCGCGGCCAGGGTGCCGAACCGCTGCAGCGCGGCGAACGCCTCGACGATGGTGGCGCGGTTGTCGTTGAGCACCTGCAGCGCACCGGGCAGCGAGTCCAGGGTGCGGCCCAGGCTGTCGCGGCCCTCGGCCAGGATCGCGGCGAACCGGTCGATGCCCTGCGCGGCGGCGATGATGTCGTCGGTCTGGGCGTCCAGCGCCCGGGTCAGCTCGGCCAGCCGCGGCACCAGGTCGACGAAGTCCATGCTGCGCCCGGCCACCGCCGCGTACAGCTCGTCGGTGATGTCCTGCAGCGAGCCGAGATTGCCCTTGTTGACCACCATGCCCAGCGAGGACAGCACCTCCTCGGTGGACGGGTAGCGGCCGGCCATCCGGATGTGCGAGCCGTCGCGCAGCTCGCCCTCCGGCGGTTCGCCGACCGGCGGGAGCAGCTCGACGTGCTGCGAACCGAGCAGCGAGGTCTGCGCCACCCGGGCCACCGCGTTGGCCGGCAGCTTGACACCGCCGTCGAGCGACAGCTGCAGGGCGGCGTAGAAGGTGCCGTCCGGCCGCTGCACCGCGTCCACGCCGGACACGCTGCCCACGGTCACGTCGTCGACCATCACCGGCGAGTTCTGCGGCAGCGTGGCCACATCCGGCACCTCGACGGTGACGGTGTAGGAGCCGCGGCCGTGCCCGGCGGTGCCGGGCAGGTTCAGCGAGTTCAGCCCGCCGAACTGGCAGCCGGCCAGGATCGCCGCCCCGGAGCCGATCGCCACCGCGCGGACGCCGACGCGGACGAGACTGCCGCGCAACGCCGTTGTCCTCATCGCCCACCTCCTGCCGGGGTCGCACCCGCCTCGGCCGGCAGCGGGGCCGACTGGCCCGTGCCGTGCTGTGCCGACGAGGCGTCCTTCGTCCCCTCCTGCTCGGGCAGGAACAGTTCGGACAGGTCGGCGTCCGGCGACACCTGCGGCGGGGTCACCCCCGGGTTGGGCTTCCACTGCAGCTGCGGGATCGGGGTACGCGCCTTGGCCTCGGTGGCCGGGGTGTCGTAGATGATCTGGCCCTTGTAGGCGGTGATCGAGTTGATCGGGTGGAACAGCATCGGCGGGTAGTTCATCATGATCCGCCGCAGCACCGGCGCCATCCGCTGGCGGCACAGCTCGGTGCGCTTGTAGTTCTCCGGGGTCGCGCCCACCTCGAACGAGCCGGCGCAGATGAATTGCACCGGGTTGGCGAAGTTCGGCAGCGACAGCAGGCCGGCCATCGACCCCTGCGCCGGGTTGTAGATGTTGTAGAAGTTCGACAGCCCGTTCGGGGTGACGTGCAGCACCTGCTCGATGTCGTCGCTCTGGGCGTGCAGCATCGTCATCAGGTCGGTGAGCTTGGTGACGCTGTCGATCAGCGTGCCGTTGCGCTCGTCGAGGAACTGCCGCACGTCGGTCAGCGCCTGGCCCAGCAGGTCCAGCGAATGGTCCAGGCCCACCGAGCTTTCCGCCAGCACCTGCGACACCGAGGCCAGGTGGTCGGCGAACTGCACCACCTGCTCGTTGCTGTTGGACAGCGCCTCGACGAGCACCTGCAGGTTGCGCACCGTGCCGAACAGGTCGCCGCGCGAGTCGCCGAGCCGGCCGGCCACCGCGGACAGTTCGCGCAGCGCCCGCCGGAACGAGTCGCCGTTGCCGGTGAACGTGTCGGCGGCCTGGTTCACCAGTGCGGTCAACGGGCCCTGCACCCCGTCGGGCTCCGGGCCGAGGTGGCGGGCCAGCTTGGTCAGCTCCTCCTTGACCTGGTCCCACTCCACCGGCACGCCGGTCCGCTCCAGGCCGATGACCGCGCCGTCGCCCAGCGCGTCGCCCTCGGCGTAGGCCGGGGTGAGCTGAACGAACCGGTCCGACACCACGTTCGGGGCGATGATGACCGCCCGGGCGTCGGCGGGCACCCGCACGTCGTCGTCGACCCGCATGGTCACCCGAACCGCCTCGGGCAACGGTTCGACGGACTCGATCCGCCCGACCGGCACCCCGAGCACCCGCACGTCGTCGCCCGGGTACAGGCCCACCGTCGAGGTGAAGTACGCGGTGATGCGGTAGCTGCCGGCGCGCGGGAGCACCAGGGCCACCCCACCGATCAGGGCGGCCGCCAGCACGAGCCCGAGCGTGACCCGGAACCAGTTGCTGCGCAAGGTCTTCGCTTTCGTCATGGCGACTTCGGCCTCAGGATCAGGCGTTCGGAGATGAAGCCGCGCAGGTAGTCGGCCAGGCTGTCGGGCAGCTTGCCGGGCTGGAAGTAGGCATCCAGCAGCACCTCGGCCATCGGCCCGGGCGGCAGACCGTAGAGGTTGATGTGGAAGCCCGGCCCGGAACCGACCACCTCGCCGAGCGTGGTGGCGTAGGCCGGCAGCCGGCGCAGCGCCTCCGAGATGTGCTCACGGCGCTCGAGCAGGTTGTCGAGCACCAGGTTCAGCTTGCGCAGCGCCGGCTCGAACTCGCGGCGGTTGTCGGCGACGAATCCGGACAGCTGTTCGGAGACCTCGTCGATGCCGGCGATGAGCGCCGACAGCGCCGCCCGCCGCTCGTCGAGGGCGGCGAACAGCCGGTTGCCGTCGACGACGAGCCGGTTGACCTGCTCGGCCCGGTCGGCGAGCACCTTGCTCACCGACTGGGCCCGGCCCAGCAGCTCGGCCAGCGCGGCGTCGTTGGCGTTGAGGCTGCGCGACAGCGCGGCGATGCCGTCGAGTGCGCCGCGCAGTTGCGGGGTGGCGTCGCGCAGTGTGTCGGTGAGCACGCCCAGCGCCTGGGTGAACTGCTCCTGGTCCAGTTCGGCGGTCGACGAACCGAGGTCCTGCAGCGCGTTGTTGAGCGTGTACGGCGTGGTGGTCCGCTCCCGCGGGATCGTCGTCACCGCCCCGGCCCCGGCCGGCACCACCGCCAGCGACCGCTCGCCGAGCACCGTGTCGGTGCGGATCGAGGCACGCGACTGGTCGCCGACGCGGATCCCGCGGGAGACGGTGAAGGTGACCTTGGCCGAGGTGCCGGCCAGCGACACCGACTTGACCTCGCCGACCTTGATGCCCGACACGGTCACGTCGTTGCCCGGCGAGATGCCGCCCGCGTCGGCGAAGTACGCATCGTAGTTCTTGCCCTGCGGGAAGAACGGCAGGGTGTTGTAGCCGAACGCCACCAGCACCACGCACGCCACGACGACGATGCCGAAGATGCCGGTGCGCAACGGGTTGCGCTCCGCGGTGGCATCAGCCATCTTCGGAACACCTCCCCTTGGACGGGTCCGGCGGACCGCCGAACGGGATGAGGATGTCGCTGCCCGCCGGTCCGTTGATCTTGATCCGGGTCGAGCAGTAGAAGATGTTGAAGTACGCGCCGTAGGCACCCAGCGACTGCAGCCGCAGGTAGTTCTCCGCCAGCGGCTCGATGACCCGGTTCACCTCGTCCTTGCGGTCGTCGATCTCGGTGAGCAGCGGCCGCAGGTTCTCCAGCACGCCCTGCACCGGCCGGCGGCCCTTCTGCATCATCTCGGTCAGGTCGCGCTCGGCCGAGGCCAGCGGCTCGATGGCACCGGCGATCGGATCCCGGCCCTCGGCCAGCCCGGTGACCAGCTGCTGCAGCCGTTCCACGCCGGTGTTGAACTCCGCGCTCTTGGCGTCGACGGTGCCCAGCACCGCGTTGAGGTGGTTGATGACGTCGCTGACCACCTGGTAGCGGTCGGCGATGGACTGGGTGAACGAGCCGGTGTTGGAGAGCAACTCCGCCAGCGCCCCGCCCTGGCCCTGCAGCGCCTGGATCACCGCGTTGCTGATCTCGTTGAGCTTGTGGCCGTCGAGGCCCTTGAGCACCGGCCGCAACCCGCCCAGCAGCGCGTCGAGATCCAGTGCGGGCTGGGTGTTCTCCACCGGCAGCGTGCCGCCGTCGGGCAGCTTGCGCAGCTCCCCGGGACCGGAGGTGATCTCCAGGTAGCGGTCGCCGACGAGGTTCTCGTAGCGGATCACCGCCCGGGTGGAGGTGTAGAGCTGGTAGCGCCTGTTGACGTCGAAGGTGACGTCGACGGTGTTGTCGTCCTTGAGCCGCACGCCGCGGACCGTGCCCACCGGCACCCCGGCGATGCGGACGTCGTTGCCCGCCTTGAGCCGTGAGGCGTCGGTGAAGATCGCGTGGTAGGTGTGCCCGGCGGCGAACCGGAACTCGCCGAACACCACCACCAGCCCGGCGGCGACGAGCAGCATCGTCACCGTGAAGACGGTGACGTTGATGAGCGTTCTCCTGTGGTTCACCAGTCGTCACGCTCCGCGAAGGCACCGTTGAACAGGAATTGCAGGGTCGACGGGGCGTCGAGCTGCAGTTCGGTGAACGGCTCGTACGGGATCAGCGCGTTGTCGGTCACCAGGAACGGCGCCTTGTACCACGAGCCGCCACCCTGCTTGCCCGGCATGTCCGGCAGGCCGCGGCAGTTCGGCCCGCCGCTGGCGTTCACGATGGGCAGGCTCTCCGGGTAGGTGTAGGACGGCGAGCCGAGCAGGAAGTTCGACGAGGTGAACAGGCCCGGCCGGGTGCCGCCGATCATCGGGGCGAAGTCCTGGATGGCCTTCTCGATCGCCACCAGCAGGCAGCCGTACTCCGGCGAGTAGTCGGCCAGCACCTTCAGCGGGGCGCGGGCCCGCTGAATGGCGGCGATGTAGTCGTCGGCGCCGTCGGCGAGCGCGTCGTGGCCGGAGTTGGCCAGGCCGGTGGCGGCCAGCAGGCTGGCGTTGAGGTTGCGGGCCTGGTCGGAGATGGTGCGGCTGAGCGTCGGCGCGTTGTCCAGCACGGTCACCAGGTCCGGCGCGGCGTCGCCGTAGATGTTGCCGACCGCGGCGGTCTGGGCCAGCAATGACTGCTCCGCGGGCATCTTCGGGTTGAGCCGGCCGGCCAGCTCGTTGGCGCCGGCCAGCGCCGCGCCCAGGTTGTCGCCGTTGCCGCGCAGGCCCTCCGCGACCGCGGTGAGGGTGCCGTTGAGCTCGGTCGGGTCGATCTTGTCCAGCACGTCCATCAGCGTCTGGAACAGCGTGTTGACCTCGAGCTGCACCGCGTCGGCGTGCACGTGCGCGCCGGGCTCCAGGGAGGCCGCCACCGGCCGCTCGGGCGGCAGGAACTCCACCGCCTTGGCGCCGAACACCGTGTTGCCGGCGATGCGCACCGTCGCGTCGGCGGGCACGTAGCGCAGCTGGTCGCGGTTGATGGCCAGCCGCAGCCGGGCCTGGTCGCCGGCGTAGGCGATGTCGGCCACCTTGCCGATCTGGATGCCGCGGTACTTGACCTTCGCACCGCGTTCCATCACCAGACCGGCGCGCGGCGCGGTCACCGTCACCGTCTCGGTCGGCACGAACGCCGCCGTGTAGGACAGGTAGGTGAACACCACGAACGCCGCGATGATCACCGCGAGGACCGCCGCGGCGATCCGCACATGCAGCTTTCTCGACCCGGTATCCGCCATCGCCGCTACCCGGAGAGGTTGAAGTTGCCCGACGCGCCGTAGACGGCCAGGGAGACGAACAGAGTGATGACCACGACCACGACCAGCGAGGTGCGCACGGCCTGCCCGACCGCCACGCCCACGCCGACCGGGCCGCCGGAGGCGTTGTAGCCGTAGTAGGTGTGCACCAGCATCACCGCGATCGACATGACGATCGCCTGCAGGAACGACCACAGCAGGTCGGTCTCCACCAGGAACGTGGTGAAGTAGTGGTCGTACAGGCCGCCGGACTGGCCGTTGATGTAGACGGTGGTGAACCGGGCCGCGAAGAACGCGGCCAGCACGCTCAGCGCGTACAGCGGCACGATGGTGATCAGGCCGGCCACCAGCCGGGTGGACACCAGGTAGCTCACCGAGTGCACGGCCATCGTCTCCACCGCGTCGATCTCCTCGGCCACCCGCATCGCGCCGAGCTGCGCGGTGGTGCCGGCGCCGATGGTGGCGGCCAGCGCGATGCCGGCGATGACCGGGGCGATGATGCGCACGTTGAGGAAGGCCGACAGGAAGCCGGTGAGCGCCTCGATGCCGATGTCGCCGAGCGAGGCGAAGCCCTGCACCGCCACCACGCCGCCGGAGGCCAGCGTCAGGAACGCGGTGACGCCGACGGTGCCGCCGATGATCGCCAGCGCGCCGACGCCCATCGTCATCTCGGCGATGAGCCGGATCGTCTCCTTGCGGTACGTGGTGACCGCGTTGGGGACGTACCGCATCGTCTCGCCGTAGAACAGCGCCTGCTCGCCGAAGTCGTCGACGGCCTTGGGCACGCCGCGGAACGCGCGGCGCAGCCGGAACGTCAGGTCGTAGCTCATCGTCGGCGCCCCATCAACTCTCCAGCACCCGCACCCCGACCGCGGTCATCAGCACGTTGATGATGAACAGGCAGATGAACGCGTAGACGACGGTCTCGTTCACCGCGATGCCCACGCCCTTCGGGCCGCCGGAGACGGTCAGCCCGCGGTAGCAGCCGACCAGACCGGCGGCCACCCCGAACAGCATCGCCTTGACCTCGGCCAGCAACAACTCCGGCAGGCCGGTCAGCACGGTCAGGCCGTTGACGAAGGCGCCCGGGTTGACCCCCTGCAGCAGCACCGAGAAGACGTAGCCGCCGATCAGGCCGATGGCGCAGACCAGGCCGTTGAGCAGCAGGGCGACGAAGGTGGAGGCCAGCACCCGGGGCACCACCAGCCGCTGGATCGGATCGATGCCCAGCACCCGCATCGCGTCGATCTCCTCGCGGATGGTGCGCGCCCCGAGGTCCGCGCAGATCGCGGTGGCGCCGGCGCCGGCGACCACCAGCACGGTCACCACCGGGCCGAGTTGGGTGATGGTGCCGAACGCGGTGCCCGCACCGGACAGGTCCGCCGCGCCGATCTCGCGCAGCAGGATGTTCAGCGTGAACGCCACCAGGACGGTGAACGGGATCGACACCAGCAGCGTCGGCACCAGCGAGACACGGGCGATCATCCACGTCTGTTCCAGGAACTCCCGGAACTGGAACGGCCGCCGGAACATCCCGGCGAACGTCTCGACGGACATCTCCACGAACCCGCCCACGGCCCGGGCCGGGACCGCGAGCTGTTCGATCAATCTCGGCTCCGTTCTCTACAGAGGGGGTTGCTGTCGGTCACCATGGCGAACACTATGACGAAAGAGCCTCCGTGCTGCTACCCGAGGGTAACCGACCGCTATGGCGGCGGTTACACGGGAAGGAACACCGTGAGCTGGATCATACTAACTAGAACGCGTTCACCGTGTCAAAGTTCGAACAGAATGCCCTTTACGCAGGCGAAAGCCGTTTTTTGACAGCAGTGACTGAAACACGTTCTAGCCACTGACCGGCGGCTCGGCGACCGCGCCGCCGTTTCAGCTGTCCAGCACCACCGAGGCCGAGAAACCGCGCTCCGGATCCCGGTCAGCAAAGTATTCCTGCAGCGTCGTGCTGAGCTGGTCGGGCTCCCAGGCCTCCGCCGGCGCGCGGAAGTGCCGCTCCACCGTCGGGGCGTTCATCAACACCACATGCGGACCATAGACGATGAACAGCTGACCGTTCACCCGTTCCGAGGCCGGAGCGGCCAGGAACCGCACCAGCTTCACCACGTGCTCGGGCGACAGCGGGTCGACGGTGCCCTCGGGCAGCTCGGGCGCCTCGCCGAACACCCCGGCGGTCATCGCGGTGCGCGCCCGCGGGGCGATCGCGTTGGCCCGCACCCCGTAGCGCTCCAGGGCCCGGGCGGCGGTCAGCGTGAGCGCGGTGATGCCGGCCTTGGCCGCCCCGTAGTTGGCCTGGCCGACCGGGCCGGACAGGCCCGCCTCCGAGGAGGTGTTGATGATGCGGCCGTACACCTTGCCGTCGGCGGACGCCTTGGCCTTGGCCCGCCAGTAGGCGGCCGCGTTGCGGGTCAGCAGGAAGTGCCCGCGCAGATGCACCGCGATGACGGCGTCCCAGTCCTCGTCGGTGAGGTTGAACAGCATCTTGTCGCGGGTGATGCCGGCGTTGTTGACGACGATGCCCAGCCCGCCGAGCCGGTCGGCGGCGGCGACGAGCTCGTCGGCGGTGGACCGCTCGCTGATGTCACCGGCGACGGCCACCCCCTTGACGCCGGCCGCGGCGATCTCGTCGAGCACATCGGAGCGTTCCAGCGCCGGGGCGATGTCGTTGACCACCACCGACGCACCGGCGCGGGCCAGGCCGATGGCCTCCGCGCGTCCCAGGCCGGCGGCGGCACCGGTCACCACCGCGACCAGACCGGACAGATCGTTGGCGTCTTGACTCATGTCGCTCCTTTGTGCCGGGCGGGCGCCGCCCCTCGGGGGTTGCTTCGGGGCGAGGGGCGGCGTCCGAAACGAATGCCTCTAGTCGATGCGCTTCAGCGCGGCGCGCGGGCAGTCGGCGATCGCCTGCTCGGCGAGGGCCTCCTGGTCGGCCGGAATCGGGTCCTTGGTGACCACGGCGTACTCGTCGTCGTCCAGTTCGAACAGGTCGGGGGCGATCCCCACACAGACCGCATTGCCCTCGCAACGATCGCGGTCAACTTCAACACGCATGGCAACCTCCTGTCGGCGTCGTGTCCGGCCCGGCGGGACCACGGGCCCCACCGGACCCCCCATTGTGTGCGTGCCCCAGGCGCCCGCGCCTGGACCCCAAGACTAGAACGTGTTACAACCCTTTGGGAATCCGGGTCGCACGCCGGGTTCGCTTTCCCCCGAAAAGTAAAGGACGCGACGATGCGGATCGGCTACACCCCGGAACAGGAAGCCCTGCGTGCCGAGCTCCGCGCCTACTTCAAGAAGCTGATGACGCCCGAGCGGGTCGAGGCGCTCAGCTCCTCGGAAGGCGAGTACGGGCGGGGCAACGTCTACCGCGAGACCGTGGCCCAGATGGGCCGCGACGGGTGGCTCGCGCTGGGCTGGCCCAAGGAGTACGGCGGCCAGGCCCGCTCGGCGATGGACCAGCTCATCTTCACCGACGAGGCCGCGATCGCCGGTGCCCCGGTGCCGTTCCTGACCATCAACAGCGTGGCCCCGACGATCATGGCGTTCGGCACCGAGGAGCAGAAGAAGTTCTTCCTGCCGAAGATCGCCGCCGGCGAGGTGCACTTCTCGATCGGCTACTCCGAGCCGGGTGCGGGCACCGACCTGGCCTCGCTGCGCACCACCGCGGTGCGCGACGGTGACGAGTACGTCATCAACGGCCAGAAGATGTGGACCAGCCTGATCCAGTACGCCGACTACGTCTGGCTGGCGGTGCGCACCAACACCGAGGCCAAGAAGCACCGGGGCATCTCGGTGCTGATCGTGCCGACCACCGCCGAGGGCTTCTCCTGGACCCGGGTGCGCACCATGGCCGGGGTGGACACCAGCGCCACCTACTACCAGGACGTGCGGGTGCCGGTGAGCAACCTGGTCGGCGCCGAGAACGACGGCTGGAAGCTGGTCACCAACCAGCTCAACCACGAGCGGGTGGCCCTGGTCAGCGCGCAGCCGCTGTTCCTGGCCCTCGACGGGGTCCGGGAGTGGGCGCAGCACACCAAGGACGCCCGCGGGATGCGGATGATCGACCACGAGTGGGTGCAGCTGAACCTGGCCCGGGTGCACGCCAAGGCCGAGGTGCTCAAGCTCATCAACTGGAAGCTGGCCTCCAGCGCCGAGGGCACCCTCTCCCCCGCCGACGCGTCGGCGGCCAAGGTGTTCGGCACCGAACTGGCCACCGAGGCCTACCGGCTGCTGATGGAGGTGCTCGGCCCGAAGGCCACGCTGCGGCCCGACTCGCCCGGCGCGGTGCTGCGCGGGCGCATCGAGCGGATGCACCGCAGCTGCCTGATCCTCACCTTCGGCGGCGGCACCAACGAGATTCAGCGCGACATCATCGGCATGGTCGCCTTGGGCCTGCCCAGGGTCAATCGGTAAGGAAGACTATGGATTTCACATTGCCCGAAGCGGCCGAGGATCTCGGCGGCCTGGTGCGCACCATCACCGAGGCGGTGTGCACCCCGGAGCGTCAGCGCGAGCTCGACGGCCTGCCGCAGCGGTTCGACGATCAGTTGTGGGGCAAGCTCATCGAGGCCGACGTGCTCTCGGCCGCCGCGCCGGAGGCGCTCGGCGGCGGCGGGTACGGGCTGATCGAGCAGGCGGCGGTGCTCACCGCGCTGGGCCGCCAGCTGGCCGCGGTGCCCTACCTGGAGTCGGTGGTGCTCGGCGCCGGCGCGCTGGCCGCCTTCGCCGGCGAGGCGCTGCGGCGCGAGTGGGGTGCGCCGGCGGTGGCCGGGCAGAAGATCCTCACCGTCGCCCTCGACGGCGACCCCGGCGAGGGCCCGGTGCAGGCCGCGCCGGACGGCTCGGGCCGCCGGCTCACCGGTGCCCGCACCCAGGTGGCCTACGGGCCGCTGGCCGACGCGTTCCTGGTGCCGGCCGAGACCGGCGACGGCACAACGGTTTTCCTGGTCACCAAGGACGACCCGGGGGTGCGGGTGGAGTCCCTGCACACCACCGGGCAGGGCAGCGTGGGCCGGCTCGAGCTGGCCGGCACCGTGGTGGGCGCCGACCGCGTGGTCGGCGGTGCCGAGGTGGCCGACTGGCTGACCACCCGGCGCACCCTGGGGCTGTCGGCCTACGCGCTCGGGGTGCTCGAGCGGGCGCTGGAGCTCACCGCGACCTACGCCCGGGAGCGCGAGCAGTTCGACCGGCCCATCGGCAGCTTCCAGGCGGTGGCGCAGCGGCTGGCCGACGGCTACATCGACGTCACCGGGCTGCGGATGACGCTGACGCAGGCGGTCTGGCGGGTGGCCGAGGACCAGCCCGCCGACGTGGACGTGGCCACCGCGGCGTTCTGGGCCGCCGAGGCCGGGCACCGCGTCGCACACACCACCGTGCACATCCACGGCGGGGTCGGCATCGACATGGACCACCCGGTGCACCGCTACTTCCTGGCGGCCAAGCAGACCGAGTTCGCCCTGGGCAGCGCCACCGGGCAGCTGCTGCGCATCGGGCAGGTGCTGGCCGACAATCCCGTCTGAGCCGTGCCGACCGTCACCGCGCTGCTGGCCCCACTGGCCGAGGTGACCGACCGCGGCGTGCACTCCGAGGACGGGTTCACCTCCTGGCAGGAGCATTTCGCCGACGCCGCGGCGGTGGCCGCGGCGCTGGAGGCCCGGCTCGACCCCGGCCGGCCCCGCCACGTCGGGGTGCTGCTGGGCAACACCCCGTTCTTCTGCTCGGTGCTCGTCGCCGCGGCGATGACCGGCATCGTGCCGGTGGGCCTCAACCCCACCCGGCGCGGGACGGCGCTGGCGCGGGACGTCGAGCGCAGCGACTGCCAGTTGGTGCTCACCGACGACCCGGCCGTGCTACCGGAGGGGCTGCCGTTCGTCGACGTCGGGTCGGCGGACTGGGCGCGGGAGCTCGCCGGGCACCGCGGTGCGCCGGTGCGGTTCCGCGACGCCGCACCGGACGACCTGTTCATGCTCATCTTCACCTCGGGCACCAGCGGTGACCCGAAGGCGGTGCGGGTGACCCACGACAAGGTGGCCCACCCGGGCCGGATGCTGGCCGAGCGGTTCGGCCTGGGCCCGGCCGACGTCTGCTACCTGTCCATGCCGCTGTTCCACTCCAACGCGGTGATGGCGGGCTGGGCGCCGGCGGTGGCCGCCGGGGCGTCGATCGCGCTGCGGCGGAAGTTCTCGGCGTCGCAGTTCATCCCGGACGTGCGCCGCTACGGCGCCACCTACGCCAACTACGTCGGCAAGCCGCTGTCGTACGTGCTGGCCACCCCGGAGCGCCCCGACGACGCCGACAACCCGCTGCGGATCCTGTACGGCAACGAGGGTGCCCCGCGCGACATCGAACGGTTCGCCCGGCGGTTCGGGGTGACGGTGGTCGACGGGTTCGGCTCCACCGAGGGCGGGGTGTCGATCGCCCGCACCCCGGACACCCCGCCGGGCGCGCTGGGCCCGCTGACCGAGGAACTGGCCGTCGTCGACGTCGACACCGGCGAGCCGTGCCCGCCCGGGAAGATCGGCGAGATCGTGAATCCCAAGGGCCGCGGCTGGTTCCGCGGCTACTACAACGACCCGGAGGCCGAGGCGCAGCGGATGGCCGGCGGTGTCTACCACAGCGGGGACCTCGGCTACACCGACGAGCGGGGCTACGTCTACTTCGCCGGCCGGCTCGGCGACTGGCTGCGGGTCGACGGCGAGAACCTCGGCACCGCGCCCATCGAGCGGGTCCTGTTGCGCCACCCCGACGTCGTCGAGGCGGCGGTCTACGGCATCCCGGCGCCGGATGTGGGCGACCAGGTGATGGCCGCGCTGGTGCTGGTCGACGGGGCGGAGTTCGATGTCGCGGCGTTCCGCGAGTTCCTTTCCGCCCAGGACGATCTCGGTCCCAAGCAGTGGCCGTCGTACGTGCGGGTGGCCCGCAGCCTGCCCCGCACCGAGACGTTCAAGGTGCTCAAGCGGGTGCTGCAGGCCGAGGGCCTGGACTGCCCCGACCCGGTCCACCGGGTCTGACGCCCGGAGCCGCCCAAAGGCACAAACGGGCGGAAAAGTGCGAGAAGGATCCGCCATTTCGTCGATCTCGGCGGCGGACAGGAAGGACATCAGATGCGCATTGCGGTCACCGGCGGCACCGGTTACGTGGGCACCCACACCGTGCGGGCGTTCCTGGCGGCCGGCCACCAGGTGCGGCTGCTGATCACCGACTCCCCCACCGACGCCGAGATCGCCGAGCGGCTCGCCGAGCACGGCGAGGTGGAGACGCTGCGCGGCGACGTGCGTGACGAGGGCACCGTCGCCGACCTGCTCGACGGCGCCGACGCGGTCTGGCACGCCGCCGGGGTGGTCGGCACCGACTACCGGCGCACCCGGCTGATGTGGGAGATCAACGCCTACGCCACCGAGCAGCTGCTGCGCCGGGCGGTGACGGCGGGCCTGGACCCGGTGGTCTCGGTGAGCAGCTACGCGGCACTGTTCCCGCCGCCGAACGGCGTCATCGGCCCGGACACCCCGCCCGCGCCCGGGCGCAGCCCGTACGCCAAGACCAAGGCCTACGCCGACGGGGTGGCCCGCAAGCTGCAGGCCGAGGGCGCCCCGGTGGTGGTCACCTACCCGTCCAGCGTGGTGGGCCGGCCCTTCCTGTCCGCCCCCGGCGTCACCGAGCAGGGCTGGGCGCCGATGGTGCGCCGGCGGGTCGCCCCGCGGATGGACGGCGGCATGCAGATGATCGACGTGCGCGACGTCGCCGAGGTGCACGCCCGGCTGATGGTGCCGGGCCGCGGGCCGAAGCGCTACATCTGCGGCGGCGAACTGCTGACCTTCAACCAGATGATCGACGCGCTGGAAGCCGGTCTGGGGCAGCCGATCCGGCGCATCCCGCTGCCGCAGGCCGCGTTCCGCGCGGTGGGCCGGATCGCCGACCTGGTGGCGCCGGTGCTGCCGCTCGGCGACGGGCTCAGCTACGAGGCGGCGGTCATGCTCACCGCGGCCACCCCGACCGACGACTCGCAGACCCGCGCCGAACTCGGCATCGCCTGGCGGGACCCGGTGCAGGCGATCAAGGAGTCGTTCGCCTGACCCGGTTCACCGCTGCTCGGCCGGTGCCGGCTCGTGGCGGCGGCCGACGTGCGACTCGGCCCGCATCCGCGCCACCATGTGCGGGTAGTGCAGCTCGAACGCCGGCCGCTCGGAGCGGATCCGCGGCAGCTCGGTGAAGTTGTGCCGCGGCGGCGGGCAGGAGGTCGCCCACTCCAGCGAGTTGCCGTAGCCCCACGGATCG
>Ga0207747_1000131_pt1 | contig 90760 bp, 86 predicted proteins | sample HigsolmetaGSP11D_FD_184839 | JGI IMG/M metagenome (GOLD analysis project Ga0207747, IMG submission 184839) | High solid enriched microbial communities from the Joint BioEnergy Institute, USA - SP1-1-D (SPAdes) | ecosystem: Engineered > Bioreactor > SSF (Solid state fermentation) > Aerobic >...
TTTTTCTTTCAGTCTCCTTTGATGTCTGTCCTTTTATTTCAAGCACATCATCGTGTACGTTTATTTCTATGTCTTTTTTATCAACGCCAGGTAATTCGGCTGTCGCAGTAACTTCTGTCTCTGATTCCGTGATATCTATTCTTGGTCGTGCAAACATATTTGATAATGCAGGCAAATTAAAATCAAAATTAAAGTCCGGCCACATATCGTTGCCGCGCCACTTTATCAAGCTCATAAATGACACCTCCAATAATTTTTACAAAAATATTTTGTGAAAAATAAAATTTTTTATTCTTACATTTTCAATATATGTATGGTAAAATCTATTGTAGACAAAATGAAAAAGGAGTTTTGATATGAGGCCGTCTGAGAAAGATGCTAACAAAGTTTATTTGTTTATCTTGGTTCTTTTTGTCATCGTCGGTTCATACGTACAGAGGAAGTCATTATACGTAGGACTTATTATAACGGAATTTGGTATCGTTCTACTACCTGTTATACTTTTTTTGCTTTTTAAAAAATATGATTTGAAATATGTATTGAGATTTAATAAGCTCGAATCGAAGCATATATTTTTAATAATATCGATAATGATATGCGGTATGTTTGTATCTAGTTTTTTTAGCATTTTGACAAATTACTTTTTAAGCAAGTTTGGCAAGATACCGATTCCACCGATAAGTGCTGCGAGTGATATTGGAGGGCTGATAAAGCAGATATTAATCGTATCGGGCAGCGCTGCTTTGTGCGAAGAAATACTTACAAGAGGACTTATATTAAGAAGTTATGAAATGAGGGGGTCTATAAAAGCTGTAGTAATATCAGGCTTAATGTTTGCTGTGTTGCACTTGAATGTGCAGAATTTTTTAAGTGTGTTTTTTTTAGGATGCTTATTAGGGTATCTGGTACACAGGACTGATTCTATATACGCTTCGGTGTTAGGACATTTTACAAATAATACACTTGTATTAGTAATACAATACGTGTCGTATAATGTATCAAAAGAAATAAGTCCAAAGCCGGGAACGCTGGTAAAAATGAATATACCATTTGTATCTGTTATTGTATATGCTATTGTAGCACTAATTGCAGGAATATTTCTATATATGCTTCTTAAAAAGCTTATTAAGACTACAAATCCATATATTATTCACAGTACTACAAGATTAAGCGATGATGTCAAGATACTGCTTCAATGGCCTGTTTTTATATCTGCATTGATTTTTTTAGCTATAATAATTTTGGAGTTATTGGGCATATCAGGTTCCCCGTATTACGGCAAGGTTCTTAAATTTATTTTCTAGTGCATTTACATTTTGAGGCTTTCAAAAGTTGACAACAATTTTAAAATGGTATAAAATATAATTGATTGCAATCGGTTTCACTAAGGTGGTGTTTGAATGAATGTAACAATAAAAGATGTAGCGCAGAGAGCACATGTTGCACCTTCGACTGTATCAAGGGTTATTGCTGATAATCCCAGAATCAGCAAAGAGACAAAGGAAAGGGTCTTTAAAGCGATGGAAGAGCTGGGATATTATCCAAATGCTATTGCAAGGAGCCTGGCAAGTAAGATGACTTATACAATAGGGCTTATAATGCCGCGTTCTGCAGAAGATGCATTTTCTAATCCTTTTTTCCCGGAGGTTATGAGAGGCATAAGCGTCGTTGCACACAATGAAAAATATGATTTGCTTATATCGACGTCAGGCAATGAAGAGGAAGAAAAGCAGGCTGTTATAAATATGGTTAAAGGTAAAAGGGTAGATGGAATTGTTCTTCTTTGCTCAAGGACAACAGATGAGCTTATACCATGGCTTAGAGAAGAGAAATTTCCATTTACAGTTATAGGGAAACCTTTAGATTCTAAGGGTGTTTGCTGGGTAGATAATGATAATATCGGTGCATCAAGGCTTGCTACGAATTATTTAATAAAGCACGGTCATAAAGAGATAGCATTTATAAGCGGTTCATTGGAATTTGTAGTGAGTCTTGACAGACTTGATGGTTATAAATTAGCGCTGGAAGAAAATAATATACCATTTGTAAAAGAATTAGTAGCTCAGGATGAGTTTTCTGAAGATGGTGGATACAATGCAATGATGAGGATTTTGAAGCAAAAGAAGCCGACGGCTGTAGTGGTGACAGATGACATAATGTCGTTTGGTGTTATAAGGGCGGCGATAGATTATGGATTAAAGGTACCCCAGGATGTATCCCTTATTGGGTTTAACAATATACCGCTTTCTGCTTATGCTAATCCGCCGTTGACTACAATAGATATTTCAACGTTTGAATTAGGAGTGAAATCAGCGGAGCTTTTGCTTAAGATCCTTAAAAACAAGGATTATATTGCAGATCACATAATTGTACCTGTTAAATTGATTGAAAGAAAATCCTGCATAAAAAGATAAATAGGCCATTTGGCCTATTTTTATGCTCCAATTGCGGCTTTTTTATTGAAATTTAAAAGCATATTGCCTACTTCGTATACATCACCTGCTCCTATTGTTATCACCAGATCGCCACTTTTAATTATACTTCTCAAGTAATCTACGATATCGGTAAATTCCTTAATGTAATATGTTTCATTTCCCCTATCCCTGATAAGCTTAGCTAAATCTTTAGCATGGACAATACCTGTATCTTTTTCTCTTGCTGCATATATATCTGTTATTATTGTTATATCAGCGTTGTCGAAGGAGGTGGCAAAGTCCTGCAGCAATGAATAAGTACGTGAATAAGTATGTGGCTGAAATATGCATATTATTCTATTGTGAGGGTAATTTAATGCAGACGAAAGAGTGGCTTTGATTTCTGTTGGGTGGTGTGCGTAATCGTCGATTATGATAGCACCATCTAAAGTGCCTTTAAATTCAAATCTTCTATGTGTACCCTTAAATTTTTTGATTATCGAAGGAGTGCCTTTTATATCTACTCCTAAAAGATGACAAACAGCCAATGTTGCTAACGCATTGTATATGTTGTGCTTTCCTACGATGGATAGCTCAAAATTTTGAATGAATACACCATTGTAATATACATCAAATGAAGGGAATCCTTTTTCGTCAAATTTTATGTTTTTTGCATTCCATGTACAATTACTGTCAATTCCAAATGTTATAATATTTCGGTCAACATTTTTAAGTACGCTCATAGTATTTGAATCATCACCGCATGCTACCACAAATCCATCTTTTGGCACAAGGTTTGCAAACTGTGTAAATGACTGCTTTATATTGTCGATATTTTTAAAGTAATCAAGATGATCTGAATCCACATTTAAAATGACAGCAATATAAGGATAAAATTTTAAAAAACTATCTGTATATTCACATGCTTCAGTTACAAAATAATCTGATTTTCCTACTCTGACATTTCCACCGATGACGTCCACTTCACCGCCGACGAGAACTGTAGGATCGTAATTCATCTCTTCAAGTAATACTGAAATCAATGATGTTGTGGTGGTTTTTCCGTGGCTTCCAGCTACACCAACGCCGTATTTGTATTTTTTCATTATCTCACCTAGAAGAGTTGCCCTATCTATTGTTGGGATGTTAAGCTCCCTTGCTCTAATCATTTCGGGATTATCTTCTTTTACTGCTGCTGTGTATACAACTAGATCAGCACCATCCACATTTGAAGCGTTATGGGGGATATTTATGATTGCTCCTTCATCTTTCAATTTTTGAATTATGTAGGAATCTTTTATATCAGAACCTGTAACGATGTGGCCAGCATTTAGCATTATATGAGCAAGACCGCTCATGCTAATACCGCCAATGCCTATAAAATGTACTCTATCGAAATTTTCAATATTAACTTCCATTTTAATTACACCTCTTTCAAATTTTGTTATTATTATTACCAAAAAACAGTCACTTTATAAAGATAAAATACTATACAAAAAGATTATATCACATATTGCAAATTAATGAACTTTAAAATATAATGTTAATTAAAAGTTTGTCTTTGGAGGTTTTTCGATGAATGCATACAAAAGGTACGAAAGAATCAGTGTGATACTTAAGATATTGACCGAAAACCCCAATAAATTATTTAATTTAAATTATTTTATGGACTTATTTAATGTAGCAAAATCAACTGCATCAGAAGATATAGATATACTTAAAAGTATATTAGAAAAGTTCGGCTTAGGTGATATAAAAACAGTTGCAGGAGCTGGTGGAGGGATCAAGTATATTCCTATAAATAATATAGATAATTTTCATGAATTTATGATAGATATATGCAGAAAGCTTGAAGACCCTAAGAGGATAATTCCGGGAGGTTTTTTGTATACTGCTGATATTATCTATTCGCCACAATATGCAAATAAAATAGGTGAAATTCTTTCGTATCCATTTCAAGAAAAAGATGTTGATGCTGTTGTGACGGTGGAGACAAAAGGTATACCTATTGCTATGATGTGTGCAAGAGCTTTAAATGTGCCTTTAGTTATTATAAGACAGGACAATAGAGTTACTGAGGGCTCGTCAGTTTCGATAAACTACGTTTCAGGTTCGCAAAAGCAGATAAAAGCCATGTCACTTTCTAGGAGATCCTTAGAGAGAAATTCAAAAGTAGTTTTAATAGATGATTTCATGAAAGCTGGAGGTACTATAAAAGGCATGATTGAGCTTATGAATGAGTTTGATGCGGAAGTATTGGGTGCGGGTGTGATGATAGCAACAAAAGAGCCTGAAGTTAAAGTGGTAAAGAATTATTTTTCTATATTTACGTTGGTTGAGATGAATGAAGATAAAGAAACTATAAAGATGGAAATAAGTGATTGGCTAATGTATAATATGCATAAAATTGGAAATAATAGCTAAGACGACATAAAATGAAATTTTTTATCATAATTTTTCTAAATTTTAAATTTTGATGGAGGAAATTTTGATTTAATGGCGAATAATATTAAGGTAAGAAATTTTTCTTAAGTACTTTCTAATATCATATATTATTGGCTTATTTTGCAGGAAGGTGGTGAGCTTATGGAAATTACAGACGTTAGGGTGAGAAAGATAAATGAGGAAGGCAAGATGAGAGCTGTGGTTTCTGTAACCTTCGATAATGAATTTGTTGTTCATGATATAAAGGTTATTGAGGGACAGAATGGTTTGTTTATAGCTATGCCTAGCCGCAAGACACCCGAAGGAGAGTTTAAAGATATTGCACATCCAATAAATTCGGAGACTAGAGCAAAGATTCAGACTGCGATACTTAGCGAGTATGAGAAAGCGAAAGAGCAGGACAAGCCACAGGGTCAGGAATAAAAAGGAGATTTCTCCTTTTTATTTTTTTGTTGAACTTTGTTTAAATTATAGTTAAAATAGTATAGGAATGTGTAGAAAATATAAATGAAAATAGTAGAAGGTGTCGCAATGGATAATTTTTATACGCTTATACTTGCTGCGGGACTTGGAAAGAGGATGAAGTCAAAACATCCAAAAGTCCTTCATAAAGTTTGCGAAAGACCTATGGTGGAGTGGGTTGTAAGAAGTGCCAAAGAAGCTGGAGCAAAAGATGTAGTGGTTGTTTTGGGACATGGTGCTGAAGAAGTTAAAAGTGCCTTAGGCGACAGTGTGAAATATGCATATCAGGAAAAACAGCTTGGTACAGGACATGCTGTCATGGTTTCGAAGGATTTGTTGCCAGATACAGGTAATATTATGATTTTAACTGGTGATACACCACTTATAATGTCAGAGACATTGAAAAAATTCTATAACTTTCATTTAAAAGAGCAAAATTCTATTACTGTATTGTCTTCATTTTTTGATGTTCCGGATGGTTATGGAAGAATTGTAAGGGATGTAAATGGGAATGTTTTAAAAATAGTCGAAGACAAAGATGCAGATGATGCAATAAAAGGCATCCATGAGATAAATTCCGGCATGTACATTTTTAATTCTGACTATTTAAAGAAATCGCTTCAATATATAAACAACAATAATGCACAAGGGGAGTATTATCTGACGGATGCCATAGAGATTGTAATAAGACTTGGTGGAAAAGTAGGCGCATATTCAGCTCCAAATGAAGAGATAATGGGAGTTAATACAAGAGTGCAGCTTCAAGAGGCAGAAAAGGCGATGAGAAGAAGGATTAATAAAAGACTTATGTTAGACGGTGTAACTATAATTGATCCTGATAATACCTACATCGGTCCTGACGTAGTAATAGGTATGGATACAATAATTTACCCCGGTACACGCATAGAAGGTAAGACTTCAATCGGTGAGGATTGTGAAATCGGCCCTAATTCATACATCATTGATTCAGAGATAGGAAATGGATGCAGGATAATATTTTCCATGATAACTGAGTCAAAACTTTATAACAATATAAAACTTGGACCGTTTGCTCAAATAAGGCCTGAAAGTGTAATACACAATAATGCAAAACTTGGTAACTTCATCGAGATTAAAAAATCTGTTATAGGTGAAGGGACGAAAGTGCCGCATTTGACTTATATAGGTGATGCAGAGGTTGGAAAGCGTGTAAACATGGGATGTGGTTCTATAGTTGTAAATTACGATGGCAAGAAAAAACATAAGACGATTATAGGTGATGACGTTTTTGTAGGATGCAATGTAAATCTTGTGTCGCCTGTCAAAATTAACAATAATGCTTTTATAGCTGCAGGATCGACTATAACCGATGAGGTACCAGACGGTGCACTTGCGATAGCAAGGTGTCGCCAGACAAATAAAGAAGGCTGGGTAGAAGAAAGAAGAAAAAAAGGAGGACTATAGGAGTGGTAAGACACGGAGGAGCTATAAAGATTTTTAGTGGCAATTCAAATCCCGCATTGGCAAAAGAGATTGCAGAAAATTTAGGCCTTACATTAGGCGATTCGGAAGTTGGGACTTTTAGTGATGGTGAAATAAGCGTTAGAATTAAGGAAAGCATAAGAGGTGCAAATGTATTTGTGGTTCAGTCCACGTGTTCACCAGTCAATGATAATTTAATGGAGCTGCTTATAATGATAGATGCCTTTAAAAGAGCATCGGCAGGTGAAATCACTGCAGTTATCCCTTACTATGGGTATGCTAGGCAGGATAGAAAGTCAAAGCCTAGAGATCCGATAACAGCCAAGTTAGTGGCTGATCTCATTACAGTTGCCGGTGCTGACAGGGTTCTTACGATGGATCTTCATGCTGCGCAGATTCAAGGCTATTTTAATATACCTGTTGATCATCTTCTTGGTGGTCCAATACTTGCAAAGTATTTTATGGAAAAGGATCTTGGTGGCGACGTTGTTGTAGTATCACCAGACCATGGAAGTGTTGTAAGGGCGAGAAATTTTGCAGAAAAGCTTAATGCTCCAATTGCTATAATAGACAAAAGAAGGCCAAAGGCAAATGTGGCAGAGATAATGAATCTGATAGGTGATGTTAGAGGGAAAATAGCAATACTGGTAGATGATCTAATTGATACTGCTGGGACATTGCAACAAGGTGCACAGGCTCTCATTGACAATGGAGCAAAAGAGGTTTATGCATGTGCTACCCATGGTGTTTTATCTGGTCCTGCGATAGAGAGGCTAATTGATTCCCCTATCAAGGAATTGGTAATAACAGATACGATTCCGTTACCAGAAGAAAAAAAGATAAGTAAAATCAAAATAAGAACTGTGGCTCCACTGTTGGCAGAAGCAATAATGCGCATATATGAAGGTATGTCTGTTAGTAAATTGTTTGTATAGGCACTAAGGTGCCTTTTTTTTTGTAACATAAATGTCTTCCATCATTGCGGTTTCATAATCTATTTTGTATAATAGTTTTAAGATTTAATGAGGGGTGTCTATATGGGTGAAAACAAAAAAATATATATAGTTGATGATGACAGAAATATATGTGAGATAATTTCTTTATACCTTGAGAAAGAAGGCTTTGATACAGTAAGAATAGGTGACGGGGTGACAGCACTGAATAAAATCAAAGAAGAACTCCCATTGCTTATTATACTTGACTTGATGCTTCCAGGCATTGATGGAATGACTTTGTGCAAAGAAGTGAGAAAATTTACAGATGTTCCCATTATCATGCTTACAGCAAAGGGTGATACATTTGATAAAGTTTTAGGGCTTGAGATAGGTGCTGACGATTACATCGTAAAACCATTTGACGGGAAAGAACTGGTGGCTCGTGTAAAGGCTGTATTAAGAAGGTATGAGCATGAGGAGAATGATGGAGACAGTGTAACATATCCAGACCTTTCCATAAGTCTAAGCGAGTACAAAGTAAAATATAAAGGAGAGAATGTTGATCTTACGCCAAAAGAGCTGGAGCTTTTTTACTTTTTGTGTACGCATCCTAATAAAGTTTTCACAAGAGATCAATTGCTGGAAAATGTTTGGGGATATGAGTATATGGGAGACAGCAGGACTGTAGATGTTCATATAAAGCGATTAAGAGAGAAAATAGGGGATGGTCCAAACTGGAAATTGACGACTGTATGGGGTGTTGGATATAAATTCGAGGTGAAGTGATTTGAGTAGAAACAGGCTTTTTAGAAGGCTGCTTTTTACCAATATAACGATAATAGTGCTGACGATGGTGATACTGTCCGCACTGTTTTATATTATGTTTGAAAATTATTATTTTCGCGATAAAGAGAAAATAATGGTTGAGGAAGGAAAGCAGATAAACACTATTTTAAATGATTACTTAATAGGAGACATTGATATTGACAGATTAAATCAGAATTTAAATGTTGTTGATAGGTTGATAAATGCATCAATTTGGGTTGTAAGCACAGATGGACATATATATATACAGTCGAGGGATTTCGAGAAGAACTGGACAGGTGTAACATTAAGCAAAGATGATATTAAAAATATATTGAAAGGTGAGACGATTGTAAGAAGAGGGTATTTCGGCGGAAGGTTTACACAGCCTGTTCTTACTGTTGGACTTCCTCTTATATTGGGCGGTAAAATACAAGGTGCAATATTCATGCATGCACCGATTGTAGAGATGCAAAAAACGCTTATGGATATTTTTTTCATAATGCTTTTAGCTATATCAATATCTATATTTATTGCATTCATACTAATTTCTTACACGTCTAAGAGAATATCTAATCCATTAAAGGAAATGAGCATTGCCACAGAAAAAATGGCTAAAGGTGATTTTTCTACTAAGATAAATGTTGTAGATGATGACGAGATAGGGGATTTATCAAAATCATTCAATGCCATGTCCAGTGAACTAGGGAGAATGGACAACGCAAGAAGAGAGTTTGTTGCAAATGTTTCTCACGAACTTCGGTCGCCTTTATCTACAATTCAAGGCTATATTGACGGCGTTGTTGATGGCACGATACCAATGGAGAAATCAAAATTTTATTTAGAAATTGCTCAAAAAGAAACGCGGCGCATGTCTAGGCTTATATCTGAACTTTTGGATATAACAAAAATGGAGTCGGGAGCTTTTCCCCTGAATCTAGTCGAGTTTGATATCAACGAGCTTATCAGATTGACTATTATCAAGATGGAATCTCGAATAAACGAAAAGGATTTGATGGTTAAGGTTGATTTTGACAGTGATAAAGATATTGTAGAAGCCGACAAAGATAAAATAGAGCAAGTGCTGACGAATTTAATTGATAATGCGATCAAATTTTCGAATCCAGGTGGATATATACATATCGTCACAGAAAAATCGAAGGATAAATTATTCATAAAAGTTCACAATAAGGGAAAGACGATACCGCCAGGCGAAATTGATCATATATGGGATAGGTTTTATAAAGTTGATAAATCTAGAAGTGGAAGTCCTGGAGTCGGATTGGGATTATATATTGTAAGAAGTATTATAAATCTTCATAATGAGGATATCTGGGTTACAAGCAGCAATGAAGAAGGTACTACTTTTACTTTTACACTGAAACTGAAAAAAGTTAAGCAATAGAATAAATTTTTTACAATTTGTTCATAATTTATTCATAAATTAAAGATATAATAATACTTGAGAGAGAGAAAAGCCTCTCCTTGACCTCCCTTATTATAGCAGCTCGAGCCACCCCTCGAGCTGCATTTATTTTTTCACATATAAAAATACTTGTTAAAATTATTAAAAATAATTTACAATATGTTCACAGTTTATTAAAAATTCTAATCTATAATGTAATCATGAAGAAATGATTAAGGAGGATGATTGATATGGATTTTGACAATGAACAAAACAAAAACATAGACGAAAATGAAATAGATAATTTCAAAATGGACAGTAACAGTATGAATACCGAAAATATAAGCAGCGATAATTTAAATAACACCCAAGAGATTCCAGCAACATATAATCAGCAAAACAGTGAAATCAATCATGAGATGCCAAGAGTTGAATTTAGAAGCAACAAAAAGAGTTTAGGCAAGATGGTTAAGAGATTCAGAAGGAGGATGCTAGTATCATTTGTAGCTGTTGCTCTTATTGCAGCACTTATTGGAGGCGGCGCAGTTGCAGGAATTATGAAATACACTAATATAGGTCAGCAAACGCAAGTCATAAACAGATATTTGCCGCTATCATCTGACAACAACAATTTTAACTTGATTACCAATATAGCAAAAATTGTAAGCCCTTCTGTAGTTGGAATTGATACAAGCGTGTCATATTCCAATGGCTATAGAAGTGCACTTGTACCTGAAGGAAGCGGTTCAGGCATAATCATTGACTCACAAGGCTATATAGTAACTAACAACCACGTCGTAGATGGCGCTTCCAAAATAACGGTGAATTTATCAGACGGAAGAAAATTTCCTGCACAATTGATAGGTAAAGATGCAAAAACAGATCTTGCAGTATTAAAGATAAATGCTACAAATTTGATACCTGCAAAATTAGGTGATTCATCAAAGCTTGAAGTCGGAGAACTTGCTGTCGCTATAGGAAATCCTCTCGGTGAAAGTTTTGCTGGAACAGTAACAGCCGGTATAATAAGCGGTTTAAACAGAAATCTTCAAAGCGATTATGGACCAGTTAATCTCATACAAACAGATGCAGCTATAAATCCTGGTAACAGCGGTGGACCTCTCGTAAATAGTAATGGTGAAGTAATTGGTATAACCAGTGTAAAGCTGACATCAACAGGTGGTTCTGATACACAAGATCCATTTGGTATGTTCCAGAGTCAAAGTACACCTGTTGAAGGAATGGGATTTGCTATTCCTATAAATGAAGCGAAACCTATAATTGATGAACTGATAAAACATGGGTATGTTGAAAGACCTGTCATGGGTGTTAGCGTACAGGAAGTCACATCTCAAGATGCAGCACAGTATAATATACCTGTAGGTCTGTATATAGCACAAGTACAACAGGGCAGTGGTGCTGATGCAGCAGGACTACAAGCAGGTGATGTAATAACAGCAGTTGACGGTACAAAAGTTGATACGTTTGATTCACTGCAGAGCATAATAAGCAAGCATAAAGTCGGTGATACAATCACTGTTACATTCTGGAGAAATGGCAAGACGTTAACTACAAAAGTTAAGTTAATGAGCAGTTCAAATGCACAATGATTGTATGAATAACGCTAAAATGGTTCTTTACCAGTCTCCTCCCGCTGGTAAGGAACTTTTTTTGTATAAATCTACAACTTTTTTTTAAAATGTTTTATGATATAATAAAAAATAGTATGGACTGGAGGTTTTTTGTATGTACATTATTGTAGGACTTGGAAACCCCGGAAGAGAGTATGAAGGGACTAGACACAATATGGGTTTTGATGTAATAGATAATCTTTCTGCAAAATTAAATATAGATGTTAAAAAACTGAGATTCAAATCATTGATAGGTGAAGGTATTTATAAAGAGGAAAAGGTGATATTACAGAAGCCTCAGACGTATATGAACTCAAGCGGTGAGGCTGTTTATGATATAGTAAATTTTTACAAGTTGCCTCTTTCTAATTTGATTGTGGTCTATGATGATAAAGATTTGGATATGGGTAAAATAAGGATAAGGAAAAAGGGCAGCTCAGGTGGACATAATGGCATGAAATCGATTATATACTTATTAAATAGTGAGGACTTTCCGAGAGTCCGAGTAGGAATAGGGAAACCAAAAGGTGACATGATAGAGCATGTTCTAGGCAGATTCAATGAAAGCGATAAAACAATTGTGGACAATTCTATCGATAGAGCGGCAGATGCCATCATTGATATTATAGAGAATGGAGTTGAGCATGCCATGAACTTGTTCAATGGCGGCAGCGAATGTTTATTATAGGCGGATTGATAAGCGTTTTTTTATCATATTTTCTAAATAAATTTGTCGTAGATTTATATGGAGATAAAGCAGTTGTATACGGTGTGCCAATTATTGAAGAATCGTCAAAAACTATCATGGGGTACATTTTTGGGAGCATAATTGGTGCCCATTTCATATTTGGCATTGTGGAATCATTGAACGATTTTATTGCATCACCTAAAGAAGTAAATTTTAGGGCATCAGTTTTAAGCATTATTACACATCTTATATTTGGAGCTATTGCATATTATATATTGATATATGTAAACATATATGCATCAATTATTATTACATCTATCATTCATGGGTATTGGAATAGGATTATGTTGAGGTGATTGTATTGTTTATAAAGCCCATAGAAAATTTAAAAGAGGTCGTGGAAATAAGAGAGGCTATTGAGAAAGAGAGGATGCCCTTATTAATATATGGACTAACAGATTCTCAAAAAGCTCATATTGCTCATTATATCATAAAGAAGCTGAATAAGAAGGTGCTGTTTATAACGTACGATGACGTAGAAGCAAGGGCTATCTATGAAGACTTAATTTCTTTTTTAAATGGTGATGCTTACCTGATACCATCCAGAGATGCCCTTTTCTATAAAGTTGATGCGTCAAGCCTTGACCTTATCGGGAAAAGGCTTATTGCTGTGAAAAAAATTATTGACGATAAACCATCTGCATTTGTCGCTTCAATAGACGGGGTATTGAATAAAGTTGCCTCTAAAGATATTTTTTTAAGATATAGTCGTAAATATAAAATTGGGGATATTATCGATTTAGAGGAATTATCTTCATCTTTGATAACGATGGGATACGAAAGAGTACCTATGGTGGAAGGGAAAGGACAGTTCAGCATACGAGGTGGCATAATAGATTTTTTCTCTCCGATGGAAGATGAAGGTTTTAGGATAGAGCTTTTTGATGATGTAATTGACTCTATTAGGAGTTTTGATGTTTTTACTCAGAGATCTTTAAATAATCTAAGTGAAGTAGAGCTATTTCCTGCCAGAGAGTTTATACTGGAGGACGAAAACATCAAAAAGGGTATGGAAAATCTCAGCAGCAATGTGAATTCGTATGTTTCAAAGATAAAAGAAACTCACAGTGGAAGAGCGGAAAAGATTAAGAAGAAATTTGATGAAATCATGGAAAATATCAGCGAGACCAAAAGTGTGCCAAATATAGGAGAATTAATAAGCTTTTTCTATGATAGACTTTGTTCGATTGTGGATTATTTTGACGATGCATTTATTATCTTAGATGAAAATATAAGAGTAAAAGAGAGAGCATCAAATATTTTGACTGAGTTTAACGAGAATTTCAAATCGTTGCTTTTATCTGGCGAGGTTTTGCCGGAGCAGTCGAATCTTTTATTTAGTTATGATGATATATTAAAGAAGCTTTCAGGCAAATCGCTGATTTTGATGAATACTATAGTAAAATCTGATGCGAATATTGAAGTGAGAAGTATTGTTAATTTTGTATCAAGATCGATGCATCCTTTTCATGGTAAGCTTGAACTGCTGGTAGACGATATAAAATTCTACAGAAAGTCCGGATATAAAGTTGTAATGCTTTCAAGCAATTTAGAAAGAGGAAGGATATTAAGAGATTCCCTGATAAGTTATGGATTAGAGGTACCTATAGTTGATGATGAGGAATACGATATTCCCGAAGGAGGCATTTTGATATACCCAGGGACTGTCAGCAAAGGATTTGAATACGTAGATGCAAAATTTGCATTAATAAGCGATGTTGAGATTTTCGGACAGTCAAGAAAGCCAAGAAAATCGTTTAAAGTGAAAAATGAAAACAGGATAAGGAATTTTACAGAACTTACAGTTGGATCATACGTAGTACATGTCAATTACGGTATAGGTAAGTACGAAGGAATAGAAAAAATAACTTTTGATGGTGTTACGAAGGATTATCTTAAGATAAAATATGCGGGAGATGACAAGCTATTTATACCTGTCGATCAACTGGATTTGATACAAAAGTATATAGGTCCCGAGGACAAACCGCCAAAGCTTAATAAGTTGGGTGGAAATGAATGGTCTAAGCTTAAGAAAAAGGCCAAAAAAGCTGTGGAGGATCTGGCAAAGGATCTGATAAAACTTTACGCAAAAAGGCAGACGATGAAGGGATATGCTTTTTCAAAGGATACACCATGGCAAAAGGATTTTGAAGAGAGATTTCCATACGAAGAGACGGAAGACCAACTACGGTGTATAGAAGAGATAAAAAGAGATATGGAAAGTGACAAGCCAATGGACAGATTGCTTTGCGGTGATGTAGGATATGGGAAAACTGAAGTTGCATTAAGGGCTGCTTTTAAAGCTGTAGCTGATGGGAAGCAGGTGGCTTTTTTATGCCCGACAACTATATTGGCTGAACAGCACTACAATAATTTTGTACAAAGATTTAAGGATTTTCCGGTAAAGATAGAAATGTTGTCACGGTTTAGAAGCTATAAAGAGCAATCACAAATTATAAAGTCATTGGCTGAGGGAACTATTGATATACTTGTTGGGACTCATAAGATTTTGCAAAATGATGTAAAGTTTAAAGACTTAGGCCTTTTAATTATCGATGAAGAACAGAGATTTGGCGTCAAACACAAAGAGAAAATTAAGAAGTTAAAGGAGAATATTGATGTGTTGTCTCTGTCAGCAACACCAATTCCTAGGACATTGCATATGTCCCTAATCGGTATAAGAGATATGAGCGTAATAGAAAATCCTCCAGAAGACAGGTATCCTGTCCAGACGTACGTTGTTGAATTTAATGAAGAACTTATAAGGGATGCTATTTTGAGAGAACTGGGTCGCGGAGGACAAGTTTATTTCGTCTATAACAGAATAAATGGCATTGAAAGAATGGCTTCAATTATAAAAGAACTGGTTCCAAGTGCACGGGTAGCTGTAGCACATGGTCAGATGGATGAGGGCAAGCTGGAGAATATAATGATTGGATTTTTAAATGGTGATTATGACATATTGGTATGTACAACAATAATTGAGACAGGCCTTGACATACCAAATGTCAATACAATTATAGTCTACGATTCCGACAAGATGGGCCTATCGCAACTGTATCAGTTGAGAGGAAGAGTAGGCAGATCCAATAGATTGGCGTATGCTTATTTTACTTATAGAAAAGATAAGGTTATTACTGAAGTTGCGGAAAAAAGATTGGAAGCTATAAAAGAGTTTACAGAGTTTGGCTCGGGATTTAAAATTGCTATGAGAGATCTTGAAATAAGAGGTGCAGGAAATCTTCTGGGTGCTGAACAACATGGGCATATAGATGCGATAGGGTATGATATGTATTTAAGGCTTTTGGATGAAGCCATTAAAGGCTTAAAAGGTGAAGTTGAGGATGAGAAGCCTAATACCACGATTGACATTAAAATAAGCGCGTATATAGACAAAGAATACATTGAAGACGAAAATCAAAGGCTTGAAATGTACAAAAAGATTTCTTCAATCGAAAATGAAAAGGACGTAGAAGATATAAAAGACGAACTTATTGATAGATTTAAAGAATATCCAAAAGCAGTTGAATCTCTTATCGATGTGGCATATTTAAAAGCACTGGCAAGGGATGTAAATATAACAGAGATTGCAGAAAAAGGTGCATCAATAATATTGAAGTTTAAAGATTCTAAATCTATAAATTCTAGAATTGTAGATTCGTTAGTGAATGAGTTTAGAGGCAGGATTATGTTTTCAGGGCAGGTTCCACCATATATAACCTACAAGTACAATAAAAAGGAAGACGTGTTAAAGGAATTGATTAATCTTGTTAACAAAATTAAATGTTTGCAGATTAACTAAATCTGATATATAATGAGTATATAAATTTGTTAAAATGAAAGGATGAATACTTTGAAGTTTAAGAGACTAGGAGCTGTTTTGGCGTTAATATTGGCACTTACTACTTTGACCTCCTGTGGCGTAAATAAAAACATTGTTGCAAAAGTTGACGGACAAGTTATAACATTAAAAGAGTATCAGGATTCTTTTAACCAGGTCAAGGCACAGATAGAAAGCGATCCGCAATACACAAAGGATATCTGGAATCAAAACTACAATGAGCAGAAGTTTATTGATGTCGTAAAAAATTCTGTTTTAGATAATCTTATCTTGGAGAAACTTTTGATAAAAGAAGCTGAAAAAGAAAACATTACTGCCACAGACAAAGAAATAACTGATGAATACAATTCAGAAAAGACCACAAACAGCAATGTGACGAAAGAGACAGCTAAAGATAATGTCCTTGTAAATAAACTTGTAGATAGTTGGACCAAGAATGTAAAAGTCACTGACAGTGAAGCAGAAAAATATTACAACGATAATAAAAGTCAGTTTGAAGTTGTAAAGGCCAGCCATATATTGGTTTCTGACGAGAAAACTGCCAATGAAATATATGACAAGCTTAAGAATGGTGCCAATTTTGCAGAACTTGCAAAGCAGTATTCAATAGATACATCTACAAAAGATAATGGTGGAGAGCTTGGAGAGTTTACAAGGGGTACTATGGTGACGGAGTTTGAAAATGCGGCGTTTGCCCTAAAGCCCGGAGAAATATCGAAGCCTGTAAAGACGCAATATGGATATCACATAATAAAATCAGAGGGTAAAACGATAAAATCCTTTAACGATGTAAAAAGTAGCATAATATCATATCTTGAGAATACCAAAAAGCAGGATATATTTAATCAAAAATCAGATGCTCTTAAAAAGGCAGCAAAGATTGAAAAGTTTCCGCAAAACATAAAAGTTACTGTTTAATAAAAAAGACACTTAAGAAGTGTCTTTTTTATGTATAAAATTATGGTAATACATAAATACTAATCTTGAACTTAAAATTTCAGGAAATGGAGGTACATAATTTGAAAGCGACAGGAATTGTTAGAAGAATAGATGACCTTGGAAGAGTTGTCATTCCAAAGGAAATAAGAAGGACCTTAAGAATAAGAGAAGGAGATCCATTAGAGATTTTTACTGACAGAGAAGGTGAAATAATATTAAAGAAGTACTCTCCTATAAGTGAACTTGGGGATTTTGCACAAGAATATGCAGACAGCATATATCAATCAACAAAACAGCCTGTATGCATAACAGATGGTGACAATGTTATAGCTGTTGCAGGAATGCCTAAAAAAGAATTGATAGATAAACCTATAAGCTCAGAGCTAGAAAAATATATGGAAGAAAAAAGAACAGTTATTCTCGGTGAAGGCAAAGATAAAAGCTCTATTGCTATCGCCGAAGGACAAGAATTTATGCCAGTATCACAGGTTATTGTACCTATTATTTCACGGGGCGATACAATTGGTACTGTCATAATCTTCACCAGAGAAAGTGGTGTTGTATTAACGGAAGTTGAAGCTAAAATTGCGGAAACGGCAGCAACATTTTTAGGAAAACAAATGGAAGAATAATATATAACAAGTATATAGAACCCTGCATATTATAGTATATGAAATATGACTATAATGTTGTGGGGGGATCTTTATGCCTTTTAAGGTTAATGACATAGTAGTAAGGAAATCACACGGTTTTGATTTGCTGTTTAAAGTTATAGATGTTATAGAAAATAGAGGCACAAAACATTATCTACTACATGGACTTAATATGCGGATAGTTGCTGATGCACCCGAAGATGATCTTATGCTGGCTTCCTTGACGAGAATAAACGAATACGATGAGCCGTATCAGAGGAAAGCAAATTATCTTATAAAAAAAATAGCTCAATCAAAAGATTTAAAAAGGTCAAGCATGATGCGGTCAAACCGAAGTGAGCCTTATGGCAAACCAGGTACCGTTCTTCATATAGATGGGGACGAAGGATATTTAAATATATGTTTGGATGCCTATAAAAAAGCAAATATAGAAGCCCATGGAGAAATTGTAGATGAAAAAGAACAACCGGACAAAGTAGTAAGTCTTTTAAGTAAATACAGGCCAGATATATTAGTGCTAACAGGACATGACGGCGTAAAAAACAGCAGAAATTATTCTGATATAAACAATTATAGAAATTCAAAATACTTTGTAGAGGCTGTCAAAAATGCTAGAAATTATGAGCCATCATTAGATGATTTGGTCATTTTTGCAGGTGCCTGCCAGTCAAATTATGAAGCATTAATATCATCTGGTGCAAACTATGCAAGCTCACCAGAGAGAGTATTGATACATTGCCTCGATCCTGTTTTAGTTTGTGAGAAAGTGGCTTATTCTCATATAAATGAGATAGTAAAAATAGAGGAGCTAATTGAAAACACGATAACAGGTGCGCCTGGCATCGGTGGGCTGCAGACAATGGGAAAATTTAGATATGGAGTCCCAAAGGCTAAATTTTAGCGAGTCAACTGACTCGCTATTAATTTTTTTCAATATATACCGCTTATTTCTCTATTTTGCGCATTTATTTGCAATTTTAAACATGAATCACTTTGTTGACAAACTACTTTTTCGCTGGTATAATAATATATTTTATTTGACAGCAAATGAAAAATGTGTTATAATATTTTCAGAATTGTGTAAGGAGTGATAAAATTGGCCGATAGATTAGCCCTACATGAGATTAAAAAGAAGCTGGATGACCATGTTGGCGCAAGAGTCAGGCTAAAAACCAACGGTGGGAGAAAGAAAACAATAATCCGGGAAGGATTTTTAGAAAAGACATATCCAAGCATTTTTATTATTGTAATAGATGGACAGGGAGCAACCCGCAGGGTCTCATATAGTTATTCTGACATTTTAACAGACACAGTGGAGCTTACATTGATGAAAGGTGAAAAAGAAATACGTTGCATGTGACAAAGACCGATTTTCATCGGTTTTTGTTTTTTTGGCATATTTTAAGACCTCCTTTTATATTATTATATTAGATATCTATAGCAATTACTGTAGAGGATTAAACGAGAAGCTCTAATTTAATATAAAGGAGGTAAAAAAATGTTGCAGGGCACATTGACGAACACTATAAGCTATGACAGATTTATAGGTGGCGAGGATAGTCAGGCGCTTATAGAAAGTGACGTAATAGTACCAGAAGATATGCCTGATGCTATAAATGTAGTTGCAGTTGTAAGTGATGCTGTAATAAACGAAGTTATAGAAAGCGATGAAAAGATTCAAGTTGATGGTGAATTGAGGCTTAACATCATTTATGTAGCAGATAAAGAGAAGAAGCTAATGAAGATTAATAAGTCTATTGATTTCACACATTTTCTTGAAATTAACGGTTCAAAATCGAAATGCATATCACTTGTTAACACTAGAGTGGAACACGTTGATTATTCTCTGATTAACAGCCGCAAAATGAATGTAAAGGCAATAGTGAACATATCTGGAAGAGCATTTGATAAGGAAAAGAAGGAAGCGATAGTTGGGATTCAAGGTGAAGAGGATATAGAATATCTTAAAAAAACTATTAAGCTATCAAATATTGTTGGTCAAAACAGCGCAGAGACTTTCTTAAAAGAACAGGTAAAGATTTCTGATGGTGAACCTAATATATCGAGGATTTTAAAAGCTGATATACTTATAAAGCCTGAAGAACCTAAAATAACAGATAATCGTGTAGTTATACAAGGGAGTGTTCATGTATACGTAGTATATGAAGGCGATTCAAAAGATGAGTACGGATATGAAGAATGTGACCTCAACTATGCTAATTTTATAGAAGTGCCTGGGGCATTAAGTTACATGAGAGCCAATACTTATGAAAGAATAATAGAAAAAAATATAGAAATATCGTCTGATGAGAACGGTGATAACAGAATCATCGATATAGAATTAGTTTTAAAGACAGAAGCGCTGGTAGTGGAGAAAGATGAGACTGAAATTCCTGTCGATATTTATGGGATAACGAGAAATGTTGAGCCCGTAATTGAGTCGATTGAGGCAATCAGTGAACAGGAACGCTTTAAATCACAAGCTATATTTAAAGAAAATGTCGAATTTAAAAATAATGTAAGAAGGATTATTGATGTTGTGGCATATCCCGTGCTCTCTGACTACACTTTGAAAGATGGGAAAGTACTTTTGGAAGGTATAATAGATTATAACATAATGTATATAGGTGATAACGGCAATCCAATGTCATTTAAAGGCGAGGCACAGTTTAAGACGTTTTTGGATGTGCCTATTGATGATGGTGAACTTTTTATTGATTTAAAGATAACTCACATATCGTATGACATAATGGCTATGAAAGAAGCGGAACTGAAATTTGTCGTCGATGCTACTGTCGATGCATTTAAACTGAGCAAATATGATATTTTGGTAGACGTAAAAGAGAATGATGAAGCCAGAAGCGAGGAAAACAGGCATAGCATTACCATATACATGGTGCAAAAAGATGATGAGCTTTGGGATATAGCAAAGCGCTATAGAACAGCTAAGGAAGATATTATTAAGGTAAATGATCTAAAAGAAGAAAAAGTTTTAGCAGGCTCAAAGCTTATAATACCGAATAAAATATAAAAATGCGGGTAAAGTTGGAATTTAATATTTATTCCAACTTTTATTTTATTGATGCAGAAATATAATTTTTAAAACTAAACATATATAGAAGGATTTTCGTGTATAATGTATAATATATATTATAGTGTGAATTTTTTTTGGAAGTGAATATATTATGAACAAACTAAGGGCAAAATCATACGCTAAGATAAACTTGTCGCTTGATGTCAAAGGTAAAAGAGATGACGGATACCACATTGTAAACATGGTTTTGCAGTCAATAGATTTATGTGATAAATTAGAATTTGAAATAAACAGTGATATAGTTTTTGAATGTGATAATAAGTATATACCATCAGATGGAAGCAATCTTATAGTAAAGGCGGCAAATCTATTAAAAAGAGAATTTGGTGGATATGGCGCATTGATACGGCTCAATAAAAATATACCTGCTGCTGCAGGGCTTGCAGGTGGAAGCTCTAATGCAGCAGCAACGTTAGTAGCATTGAATAAGCTTTGGGATCTTAACATAGATTTGCCTATGTTGAAACAATTAGCTGTATCATTGGGAGCTGATGTTCCTTTTTGCATTGAAGGTGGAACTAAGGTGGCAAGCGGTATCGGAGATGTACTTTTAGACATAAAGACACCGCAACTAAAGTTGCTTATTGTGAAACCTCCGTTGTTTGTATCAACAAAAGATGTTTATACTGAGTACGACAAACTTGATTTTATAGAAAATAATTATACAATAAAAATGATTGATGCTATAAATTCAGGCAGTATAGTCGATATCTGCAGTAGCCTAGGAAATGATTTGGAACGTGTAACTATCAAGAATTATCCAATTATCGGTGAGATCAAAAAAATGATGATTGAAAGAGGAGCTTCAGGCACACTGATGAGTGGCAGCGGTCCAACGGTATTTGGAATCTTTGATAATTGGGATTCTTTAAATATGGCGTATAACGCATTTTTGAATGAGGGCTTCTTTGTATATATTGCTAATACTATTGATAAGGGGATAGAACTGTATGAATAATTATCTACCATTGGAAAATTATAAACCACTAAGGGATATTGTTTTTGACTATATGAAGAATGCCATTATAACAGGTGAATTTAAACCCGGTGAAAGGCTTATGGAAGTACAGCTAGCAGAAAAGCTTGGGGTTAGCAGGACACCTGTTAGAGAAGCCATAAGGAAACTTGAACTGGATGGCCTTGTTGTAATGGTGCCGAGAAAAGGTGCGTACGTGTCGGATTTAAGTACAAAGGATCTTCTCAATGCTTTTGAGGTCAGACAGTCTTTAGAAGGACTGGCGGCATCTCTGGCGGCAGAGAGAATTACAGATGATGAGCTTAAACAGCTAAAAGAAATACTTGATAAATTCTATGAAGGAATTGTGGAAAACGACACAGACAAATTGATTAAATATGATCAGGAATTTCATGATTGCATTTTTAATGCTTCGAGAAATGAAAAACTGGTGCAGATAATGAATAATCTGCAAGAGCATGTTCATAGATTTAGGGTAAAATATATCAGTGATTATAAAAAGTCTAAGAAATTATATCAGGAACACAAAAAAATACTTGAATCATTGGAAATGCGAAACTCTGACAATGCTCAAAAGTGGGCAGAAAAACACATTCAGAATTTCCAAAATGATTTGGTAAAAGATATGAAGCATTTTAGCAATGGAGAGTGAAACAGATTATGAATGCTTTAATACTAGCTGGAAGCACTGGTGATGAAAAGCTTCCCGAGAAAGCACTTATTAAAATAAAAGGCAGATACATGATATCATACGTTATTGATGCATTAAGAAGCTCAGGTAAGGTGGAGAAAATTGCAGTAATAGGCGATAGAGAAAAATTAAAGTGTATAGATGGAATTGATATATTAATAGATCAAGGTAACTCCATAATAGAAAATGTTGTTAAGGGAATTGAGCCTTTTAAAAATGATAGGCGTGTTTTGATATTGACATGTGATATTCCTATGCTGACGAAAGAGGCAGTTATTGATTTTATTGAACAGTCTGAATCATTGGATGCAGACTTATGCTATCCGATTGTGAAAAGAGAGGACAATGAGAGGAAGTTCCCGGATGCTAAGAGGACATACGCTAAAATAAAAGAAGGTACTTTTACAGGCGGAAATATATTTTACTTAAATCCGCAGATCATTGATGCATGTATTGAAGCAGCAAAACAATTTATAGCGTTTAGGAAAAAACCATGGAAACTGGGTCAGCTTTTGGGATTCAAGATTTTAATCTTGTTTGCTTTTGGACGGGTTACAATAAGTCAGTTGGAAAGAAAAGTTTCGGAGCTTTTTAATATTAATGCAAAAGCTGTAATATCAAAATACCCTGAAATAGGGAATGACGTAGATAAGGATGAAGACGTGGAAATGGCAAATAAATATATAGCGTAAATAGGAGATGATGAGAAAATAGGCAAATGCCTATTTTTTTTTGCATATAATTTTTTTTATTGTGAAATAATTAAAAAAGGTGATATTGAAATGATGAATTTAATTCTTTTTATTAAACAGGTCTTTAATGTATATTTATTTGCGACGTTTTTCATCGCTGGATTTTATGAGTCGGTATTTGAGCCTAAAGACTTAAGAAAGAAAGGCCTTGAAGAGGATTCAAAGATATGCAGAAACATAGGCCTAGCTTATCTTTTGATAGATGCCATAATGTATATAATTATAAAATTATTGCCGATTTGATGCTAGCAAAAGGGGTGTTTTTGTTGGGACTTTTTAATAAGCTATTTAAAAATAATAAAAACAATAAAAATAGTAACGATGAATACAAAGATGTTGAAAGTCCGAAAGTCAAAGAGAATATTGAAGAAAACATAAAATACATAAAAGATATGTTAAAAGATTCTGATGATGTAATTTACAGGGATATCTGGGTTGGAGAAGAGTTTCAGCATAAATTAGAACTTGTTTTTGTGGATGGACTCGTAGATAAAAACATTATAAATGAACATGTGATGCATTCACTTATGCTTGATACGAGACAGGCAAAACCATCTATAGAGGAAATTAAGAAGAACATATATGAAGTAATTAAAAAAGCTGCCATAACTGGTGGCGATATAAAAGAGATAGATGATTTAGACAAATGCATAACATCGATACTGTCGGGCGATACAGCTCTTTTTTTAGATGGACACCCTAAAGTTGTGATTATATCCAGCAGAGGATGGCAGATGAGATCTGTAACACCACCTGAGACAGAAATGGTAGTAAGGGGCGCGAGAGAAGGCTTTACGGAAACTTTAAGAGTTAATACTGCACTTGTTAGAAGGTGGATAAGAGATCCTAAATTTAAAATAAAGCAGATGCAAATAGGAAAAAGATCAAGGACAGATATTGCTTTGCTTTACATAGACGATATTGTCAATAAAGATTTATTGTCCTTGATTAAAGAAAGGCTACAGCAGATAGACATAGACGGCATTTTAGAAAGTGGTTATGTGGAGCAGCTTATAGAAGAAGATTGGCATTCGCCGTTTCCGCAAATGCTTAATACAGAAAGACCGGACAAGGTTGCAGCATCTGTATTAGAAGGTAGAATAGCTATACTTATAGACAATTCTCCATTTGCACTTATCATACCGACTACGCTGGCGACGCTTTTTCAATCACCTGAAGATTATTTTGAAAGATGGATGATTTCATCACTTTTGAGGATACTGAGGTTTACAGCAGCTATTATTGCCCTTGTTGGACCATCTATATACATCGCATTTACATCATATCATCCTGGCATGATACCGACAAAGTTAGCCCTTTATATAGCTGCTACGAGGCAAGGTGTCCCATTTCCGGCATTTATGGAAGCATTAATAATGGAGGCAACTTTTGAATTGCTTAGAGAAGCTGGAATTAGACTTCCTGTTCCAATAGGTCAGACAATAGGTATTGTAGGCGGGTTGATCATTGGTCAAGCTGCTGTAATGGCAGGAATCGTAAGCCCATTAATGGTTATAGTAGTGGCTGTCACAGCAGTTTCATCATTTTCGATACCAAGCTACAGTGCTGCTATTGCTTTTAGACTTTTAAGGTTTGCTTTTATGCTCTTTGCTGCCGTATTGGGATTGTACGGTATAATGCTTGGTTTTATATTGATGCTTACCCATTTGGTTGTTTTAAAAAGTTTTGGTCTTCCGTATTTATCACCGTTTGTTGAGGTGAATCTTAGCGATTTAGCGGATACATTGATTAGAGCACCACTTATGATGTTTAAGAGAAGACCGGCGACTCTAGATACACAGAACAAGAAACGCATGAAGGATTTAAGGCCTGAGAAAATAGAAAGTATGGAGATAGACCGGAGGGATAATAATGATAAAAAACAATGACAAGATATCAGAAAATCAACTTTCAATACTGCTTTTTACAACTATGCTGGGAGCAGGTATATTAAGCTTACCTTCTGATGTTACAAAAGCTGCTGGTCCCAACGGTCTTATAGTAATACTGTTGGGAGGAATCCTAGCGTTAATATTTGCAAGATTTATTGGCCGTATAGCATCTATATTTCCAACAGAGACATTTGTAGAGTACTCTGCAAAGCTTATGACAAAGCCTGTATCTGTTATATTAAGCATCTTCCTTGTTGCATATTTTTTAATTTTTTGCAGTTTGAATCTAAGAATTTTTGGAGAGGTCGCAAAATCATATCTTTTAAATAGCACACCCATTGAAGTGATAATGATAACACTGCTTTTTACTTCGGGCTATATCGTACGTTATGGCATAGAGCCTATTGCAAGGTTGTCAGAGATTCTTTTCCCTATAATGGTTATCCCTACGATGATTATTCTTCTTCCGGCTATTACTGATATAGATTTAAGCAATTTTTTGCCAATATTGAGAATATCGCCTTTAATGTTATTGAAAGGCATATTATTAACTGCTTATAGTTTTGTTGGATTTGAAATACTATATGTTATATTTCCATATATTCAATTGGAAAACAAATTAAAAAAAAGCATAAACATTTCTTTTTTTTCTATAATATTTTTTTATATTTACGTTACATTTTATACGATGGGCATATTTGGGTACAAAGAGACCAGCGTTCAGTTGTGGCCTTTGCTCACAGTTATTAAGTCTATTAATTTTCCAGGGTTTTTTATTGAAAATCTTGAGAGTTTGATAATGGGGATTTGGACGTTTGCGGTATTTACATCAATATCAGCTTTTCATTATGCTGCTACATTAAGCCTTTCTAAGCTTATAAAGGCCCGTGAACATACATATTTAGTTATACCGTTGATACCTATTATTTACTTTATGGCGCTTATCCCAGACTCAATAGTTGAAGTGTACAAATATGCTTCATATGCGTCAATTTTGACATTGTTTTTCATTGTTATTCTTCCGATTTTAATGTTTTTAGCTATGAAATTGAGAGATAAGGGGATGAAAAACAGTGAAAAAAATTAAGGTTTATGTGCTGCTTTTGTTGGTATTATCACTTTTGACGGGGTGCTGGGATAAGGTAGAGATAGAAGATAGAGCATTTGTAATGGCAATAGGGATTGATACATCTAATCAAGCTAAAAATTACATTGTAACTTTTCAATTTCCTAATGTAAAGCAGGTAACCAGCGCTGCCGGTGGTGGAGGTGGTGGCGGTGGACAGCCTAATTTCTCCATATCAGAGGTTGGTGATACGGTTTTTTCTGCATCCCGCCATGTAAGCACAAGGCTTGATAAAAGGCTTTTTCTCGGACATACAAAGGCAGTTATACTTGGCAAGGATGTAGTAAGCGATAGGAATAAATTTCTTGAAGTATTAGACACTCTTGATAGAAGCTATGAATTAAGCAGGAAATTGAGGCTTTTAGTCGCAGATGGTAAGGCACAAGATATACTGCTTAAAAATTATAAATTTGATCCTGATATTGGCGTTTATATAGACGACATATTCAAACAGTACAACAGAACATCTATTTTCCCTAATATTGATTACAATAAGATAACAAAGTCTTTGCACGATACCAACGGCAATGCAATAATTCCTGTCATTTCATCAGGAAAAGATGAGCTTAAAATAGCTGGTTCTGCCATAATCAAGGATTACAAACTGGCAGGATGGCTTTCAGATGGTGAAAACATGGGATATATGTGGCTAATGGGATTTGTAAAAGGTGGCGACATTACGTTTAACATGCCAACCACAGACGGAAAGGAAGTAAAAGTTCCTTTTAATATTACAAATACGGTCATGAAAAGACAGGTTGCTGAACAAGATGGGAAGATAATTTACAAGATAAAGTATGATGTAGAGGGTGAAGTGACAGAATACAGCTTTCAAAAGCACGGAGAGATGTTTGACACAAATGTATTAGGCACTATGGAGAATAAAGCCAACAAAGTGATAGAAAAAATGATTAACGATTCCTTAAAGAGGTTTCAGAAAGATTTAAAAGTTGATATGGTAGGTGTCGGCGATTATATACAAAAGTATAAACCAGGATTGTGGAGCAAAGTTGGCCCTGAATGGAAAACAAGATTTCCAGATGTAGTTGTAGAGCCTGTTGTATCTACCCATATAAGGAGGATTGGTTTATTTAAATAAACTTTGTATATTTTATCTTCCACCTGTCAATAATTGAAATTGAGGGCATGCCGGTTATAGCCGGTATGTCAAATTTAAAATATTGGGGGACACATGGTAATGAAAAAATTTATAGCAATTATTTTGTTAGTTTTTACAGTATTTCTTTTTATCAATAGCAAAAATGATAATACATATGCCATGAAAAAGGACATATCAAATAAGCTTATTAGGTTTCACGTCATAGCAAATAGCGATTCAGAAGATGACCAAAATTTAAAACTTAAAGTTAGAGACGCTGTAATAAAGAAGATGAATTCTAAATTTATAGGGATAACGAATTTGAAAGAATCAGAAAAAATTATCAAAGAAAGCATTCCGGAAATCCAGAAAATAGCGCAAGATACTGTATACGCCAATGGCAAAAATTACGGTGTGAAGGTGACGTACGGGCGTTTTGATTTTCCCACCAAATACTATGATACAATAACTCTTCCTGCAGGAAATTACAATGCATTGAGAATAGTAATAGGAAAAGGTGAAGGGAAAAACTGGTGGTGTGTAATGTTTCCACCTTTGTGTTTTGTAGATATTACACATGGACTTTCAAGTGATGAAACGAAGAGAGAGCTAAGCAAGTATTTGTCAGAAGACGAGCTTTCCATGATAGAGACAAATAAACCACAGGTAAAATTTAAAATTGTAGAAGTGCTTGAGAAGTATTTTGATGATATTCGCATGGCATTAAAATGATTAGGAGGAAATTTATAAATGACTAAATACAGTCAGAATGATGCGCCTTTATTTGAGGCGCTTAAAAAATATGTGGATGAAAATGTGTATGCTTTCCATGTGCCAGGGCACAAGCATGGGAAAGGCATTAAAGAATTTACAGAGTATGTAGGAAGTGCAGTAATGAGCATAGATGTTAACAGCATGGAGGATTTGGATAATCTTGCAAATCCTATTGGAGTCATAAAAGATGCTCACCAACTTGCGGCACAAGCATTTGGAGCAGATAACGCTTATTTTCTAGTGAATGGCACAACGTCAGGAATACAGGCTATGATTATGGCGGCGACTGAGCCAGGCGATAAAATAATAATGCCGAGAAATTCTCATAAGTCGGCGTTTTCCGCGTTAATATTAGCAGGTGTGATTCCAGTTTATCTTTATCCGGAAATAGATGAGAATTTGGATATTGCTTTAGGAATAAGCGCAGAACAAGTAAAAGAAGCGATTTTAGCAAATCCGGATTCTAAAGCTGTTCTTGTATTGAACCCAACATATTATGGCATTACTTCAGAACTAGAAGAGATAATTAAAATTGCCCACGAACATAATATGGCTGTCCTGTGTGATGAAGCCCATGGAAGCCATTTTTATTTTCATCCTGATATGCCTCCTGGTGGAATCACCCTTGGAGCTGACATCTCTGCACTGAGCATGCACAAGACAGGTGGTTCTATGACACAAAGTTCTCTTCTACTGTCTAAAGGAAATAGAGTTGAACCATCTTCAATAAAGTCAATTTTAAATCTGATCCAGTCTACATCTGCTTCATACGTTCTAATGGCGTCAATTGATGTGGCAAGAAAGCAATTGGCAACACAAGGCAAAGATATGTTAAACCACGTCATAAGCCTTTCACAATACGCAAGAGAAGAAATCAACAAGATAGGAGGCATAAAAGCTCTGAATCAAAGTGATATAAAAGGTCCATATCTGTTAGATCCGACTAAGCTTGTCATCAATGTGTCAAAGACCGGCATGACTGGATATGAAATCATGAGGGAATTAAAGCTTAAATATCACATTCAGTTAGAAATGGCAGACCTAAGCAACATAATGGCGATAATAAGCCTTGGAGATGATATAAATACGGTTGAACATCTGATACATAGCTTGAAAGAACTTGTCAGGATAAAAAACCATGATGAAATAACGACAGGAAACCTCATAAGACCTGAAGTGATTGTCGCTCCAAGGGATGCGTATTATGGTAAAAATAGATCTGTTTTATTAGATGATGCAGAAGGCGAGATATGTGCAGAGATGATTATGGCATATCCACCAGGGATACCAATGATATGTCCTGGCGAGAGGATTATGAAAGACATCATTGATAGAGTCAAATTATTAAAAGAACAGCATTGCCAACTTCAGGGTACGGAAGATCCAAATATAGATTACATAAAAGTTTTGGGACACGTGTATAAAGTTTGATTCACTACAAAAAATATGTACAAATACTAAATTATAGAGGAGGCAAAAGATGAAAAATTATTCCATATCCAGGATAAAGGTAATACTGCTGATACTAATTTTATTTACTACTTTTTGTATTGAATATAGCACATTAAACATGTCTATGACGACAATGTCAAATTTATATTGGGGCAATTCTGGATCTGACGTCTCAAGGGTTCAATCAAGGCTTAAAGACTGGGGATACTATGATGGACCTGTAGACGGATTTTTTGGCGTCAGAACATGGCTGGCCGTAAGAAAGTTTCAAGCCAATAATGGACTTAATGTGACGGGAATAGTCGATGATGAAACAAAGGTTGCTTTAGGCTTCAATACCGGCACATCTGCTGCAATATCAAGTACATACAATGCAGCTACATCTACGACTACGAACGATGATGTATATCTACTTGCTATGCTTATAAATGGAGAAGCAAGAGGTGAGCCATTTGTTGGGAAAGTAGCTGTAGGGGCAGTTGTTATGAACAGGGTAAGATCTCCCATGTTTCCGCACACAATAGCGGGTGTGATTTTTCAACCAGGTGCATTTTCTGCGGTTGATGATGGACAAATGTGGCTTCCTCCGTCTCAGGATAGCATTAGAGCTGCTGAAGATGCAATTGCAGGATGGGATCCTACAGGAGGCGCACTTTACTACTACAATGCATCAAAAGTGCAGAATTACTGGATATTTAACAGGCCGATCATAACACAGATTGGCAGTCATATATTTGCGAGGTAGGTGATGTAAATGAAAAGGATATCGACAGTTATAATGCTGCTTCTACTCTTAGTTGTAGGGGCATGGGGTTATAACCAATACATGCAGAAAGTTTCTTATCATAGATACTTGCAGGCACAATATGACAGGTCATTTTACCAGCTTGTCAACAGTATAGAAAATATTGAAACATCCACTGGCAAATTAATGGTATCATCGCAGGAAAACACTACAATACCCATTTTAAGCGATGTATGGAGGCAAGCTTTTGAAGCACAAGAAAACTTAAGCCAACTTCCAATAGGACAGCCAGAATTGGACAATACATCGAAGTTTTTATCCCAAATAGGAGACTATTCTTACAGCCTTTCAAAAAATGTGGCTGACGGAGGGAAATTGACTGACAAAGATTACAAAACAATATCAGAATTGCACAACTACGCCGTTTATCTGGGTAAAAATTTGCAAGACTTGAGAAGCAAGATACAAGGCGGTTATGATTTGGGCAATTTGAGAAAGAAAGGCACACAAAAGATGAGTCAAATAGACAGTAAAATATTAAACGTAAATATGAGTACAGTAAATCAACAGATGTCAAACTATCCAACTCTCATATACGATGGACCTTTCTCTGAAAGCCAGGCAAAGCTCACACCAAAAGGGCTGACAGGCGGCAATGTATCATATGATAATGCTGTATCTATTGCAAGAAGATTTATAGGAAAGCCGATGGATGGAGCAACGAAATACAGTCCCAATAATGGAAAAATAAATGCATATGGAATCGAACTTAAGCCACCTCAAAACGGTCCATCAATTTATGTGAATGTAAGCAAGAAGGGTGGTCATGTAATTTGGTTTATGGACCAGAGAATGGTGTCAAAAGTAAACATATCGGAAACACAGGCTTTAAATTATGCAACTAAGTTCTTATCAGCCCATGGGTTTAGAAATATGGAAAATACATATTCAATAAAAGCTAATGGAACTGTTCAATTTAATTTTGCACCGGTACAAAATAACGTCAGAATATATCCTGACATTGTAAAAGTCAAAGTCGCACTAGACAATGGTGACATAGTAGGTTTTGATGCAACATCATACTACATGTCACATGTAAACAGGAAAATAGGGAAACCAAAACTTACTGAAGTTGAAGCACAAAGCAAAGTCAGCAAAAATTTAAAAGTTGACAGTGAGAGATTGTGCATAATTCCGCTTGATGGTGGAAAAGAAGTTTTAGCATACGAATTTAAAGGCACATACGGCGGTGATACATTCTATGTGTATATAAATGCTGAAAATGGTACAGAAGAAAAAATCTTAAAAATTATAAAGACCAGCCAAGGCAATTTGACAATGTAAAATATTTACTTATGATTATTTAAGAATAAAAAAGGATTTAAAAGAAAAAATATAGATGGGCCCAAAAGGAGGAATTGAAATTGAGTAGACGTCGCAATGGCCTTATGTCCGATAACCTGAAAGAGGAATTGGCAAAAGAGCTAGGCGTTTACGATATAGTAAAGACTGAAGGTTGGGGAAGTGTATCATCTCGTAACTGTGGCAATCTTGTGAGACTTGCTATCAAGAAAGCCGAGGAGAGCATGGTACAGAACAAAAACTTTTAAGTCTCCTCATGTAAAGCCCAGAAAAGGCCGGGGAAGATAATTATCTTCTCTGGCCTTTTAATTTAAAATAAGCTTGAATCCCGCCTTTTAAAAGGTTAGAATATAATTAATGCATATTACATAATTATATGTATACCATTTGAAAGGAATGAATTCTTTTATGGAAAAGCTAAAAGTGGCTGTTTTGTTTGGGGGACAATCAGGTGAGCATGAAGTGTCAAGGGTTTCAGCGACTTCGATAATAAATAACATTGATAGAGATAAATATGATGTATATATGGTAGGCATAACTAAGAAGGGCGAATGGTATTTGTACAACGGAGATATTGAGAAAATAGCTACAGGCGAGTGGGAGAAAGATGCTGTACCTGCTTTGATAGGGCCATCGACTAAATACAAAGGAATTCTGGCTTTTAAAGACAGTAGGTACGAATTTTACCCAATTGATGTCGTTTTTCCTGTACTTCACGGTCCTAATGGAGAAGATGGAACAGTTCAGGGTCTTTTAGAGCTTTTAGAGATGCCGTACGTGGGTCCAAATGTACTGTCATCATCCTTATGCATGGACAAAGTTTTTTCAAAGAGGATTTTTTTAGAGGCTGGAATACCTACGCCCAAATTTACAGTTGTGTATAGAAAAGAGTTAATTAATGTAGATAATTACGAAGAAATACGAAGAAGAGTATCAGAGATTGGATATCCGTGCTTTGTAAAACCTGCAAATATGGGCTCCAGCGTAGGTATAACGAAGGTTCACAATGAAAATGAACTGATGGACGCCTTGAAATTGGCGTCAAAGTATGATAGAAAAATTATTATAGAAGAAGGAATAGATGCAAGGGAGATTGAGTGCTCAGTTCTAGGCAATGATAATCCTGAGGCATCTATTGCTGGTGAGATAGTCCCGGCACATGAATTTTACGATTACGATGCGAAATATTTCGATGAAGCATCGAAGCTATTTATACCAGCACCTATACCAGATGTTAAGATGGAAGAGATAAGAGAGTTAGCGATTAAAGCATATATTGCATTGGACGTAAGAGGAATGGCAAGGGTTGACTTTTTGATGGACAAAAATACCGGTAAAGTTTACCTAAATGAATTGAATACTATACCTGGATTCACGAAAATTAGCATGTATCCGAAGCTTTGGGAAGCAACGGGTAGATCATACAAAGATTTGATTGATGAGCTAATTCAGTTGGCGTTATCTGCAAATAAAGAGAAGTGCACAAATTGGTAAAAGGGGAGTTTAGCTTGAAGAAAGCTTTAATAACAGTCAAAGGGATACAAAAGAATGCCCAAAATGAGACTGATACGATAGAGCTTGTAACTGAAGGAAGATTTTCAAAAAAAGGTGAATACTACTACATAAAGTACGATGAATCTGAGATCTCTGGTTTAGACAAAACTACGACTACATTGAAAGTAGGGGAAGATTCAGTTGTTTTGATGAGATTTGGAGAGAATCAGTCGAAGATGATTTTTGAAAAAGATGTAAGACATGAGTCAAGCTACATGACTCCATATGGAAATATAATGCTGGGAGTTAAGTCTGACGAAATAAATGTATGTTTTACAGAAAATGGTGGAGAACTAAAGCTTAAATATGCAGTCGATTTAGATGAAAAGGTAGTAAGCGATAATGAATTATATTTAACGGTGCGGGAGGTTAATTAATTTGGATAATATTGTACAAAAGGTAAAAAGTGAAATAACTGAAATAGTTACAAATTCTATAGAAAAAGCAATAAAAAGTGGTCTTTTAAATATAGAAGATATGCCGTCTATAGAAATAGAAGAGCCAAAGGAAAAACAATTCGGTGATTTATCTATAAATACGGCGATGGTAATGGCAAAATCGGCAAAGATGCCACCCAGAAAGATTGCTGAAATAATAAAAGATGGGCTTAAGCTTGAAGGGACTTTGATTGAAAAAGTAGAAATAGCTGGCCCTGGATTTATGAACTTCTACCTAAGTGAAAATTATAAAGTTGAAGCATTGAAGCTTATAAAGAGGAAAGGTAGTGATTATGGCAGAGTCAACATAGGAAATGGCAAAAAAGTGCAAGTGGAATTTGTCTCTGCAAATCCGACAGGACCTATGCATATGGGAAACGCAAGAGGCGGTGCATTAGGGGATGCACTATCATCAATACTTGACTATGCAGGGTATGACGTGACAAGAGAGTTTTATATAAATGATGCAGGAAACCAAATAGAGAAATTTGGATTATCATTGGAAGCTAGGTATTTACAATTGTTAGGTCAAGATGTGGAAGTGCCTGAAGGTGGTTACCACGGAGACGACATAATTGAAAGAGCCAAAGAATTTTTGGAATTGTACGGCGATAAGTACAAAGATGCTGTTCCAGAAGATAGGAGAAAAGCACTAGTTCAATATGGCCTCAAAAAAAACATAGAGAAACTAAAAGAAGACTTAGAGGCTTACGGTATAGAATACGATGTATGGTTCTCCGAGAATACACTTCATGAAAGCGGCGAAGTAGAATCAGTGATAAACGAGCTAAAAGAGAAAGGCTATACGTATGAAAAGGACGGTGCCTTGTGGTTTAAAGAGACGCTTTTTGGAGCTGAAAAAGACGATGTATTAGTCAGAGCAAATGGATACCCTACATACCTAGCATCAGATATAGCATATCATAAAAATAAATTTGTAAAGCGTGGATTTGACTGGGTTATAGATATATGGGGTGCTGATCACCATGGACATGTAGCGCCGATGAAAGGTGCAATGAAGGCTTTAGGCATAGATCCGGACAAGCTTGATGTGCTTTTGATGCAGCTTGTAAGGCTTATGAAGGGTAAAGAAGTAGTAAAAATGTCCAAGAGGACAGGAAAAATGGTGACACTGAGAGATTTGATAGATGAGGTTGGCAAAGATGCCGCCAGATTCTTCTTTAATATGCGTTCAGCCGATAGCACTGTCGACTTTGACATGGACTTGGCAGTAGAGCAATCAAATGAAAATCCTGTGTTTTACGTTCAATATGCCCATGCTAGAATATGCTCCATAATAAGGCAGTTAAAAGATGACGGAATAAACACAGATGATTTAAAAGATGTTGATTTAAACTTGTTAAATGAAGAAGCAGAAATTGATTTAATTAAAAAGTTAGCATACTTGCCTGAGGAAGTTACTATAGCAGCAAAGACAATGGCGCCACACAGAATTACTAGGTATATATTAGACGTTGCATCTTTATTCCACACATTTTACAATAGCTGTAGAGTCAGAGGTGTTGATGAAGAATTGATGAAAGCGAGAATCGTCTTAATAGATGCAACAAGAATTGTAATAAAGAACGTACTGGATATGTTAAAAATAACAGCACCGGAGAAAATGTAGAGGCGGATTATCCACCTAAAATTTTTATGGGGGTTAGGCTACCCTGAGGAAATTTATGCGAATGCTATGGAAAGAGCCAATAATTTTAATACAAGATAGATTAATGTGTTATAATATGGAATAGGAGGTGTTAATATGAAAATAAGATATTTTGGACATTCGTGTTTTAAAATAACGTTAGATAGCGGTATAAGGATAGTCACAGATCCATTTGACCAAACCGTAGGATATCCGCTGCCTGACACAGAAACGGACATTGTCACATCATCACATTCGCATTTTGATCACAATTATTTTAAGGCTGTAAGAGGAGATTTCAAAATTGTAAATACACCAGGACAACATGACATTGATGGTGTCCACATAAAAGGTATTAGTACATTTCATGATGATGAGCATGGCGCGAAAAGAGGCAAGAACATCGTATTCGTGATAAATGCTGATAGCATCAAAGTATGCCATGCAGGCGATCTTGGGCATATACTAACGGATGACATGCTAAAAGAAATAGGTGATATTGATGTACTGATGATACCGGTTGGCGGGTACTACACAATTGATGATAGACAGGCGGTTAAAGTAATAGAACAGCTTAAGCCAAAATTGACTATTGCAATGCACTATAGGACCAGTAATGTTAATTTGCCTATTGAAACTGTTGATAACTTTTTAAGGATGGCTGGTGGACAAAAGATTCAGTCAAATGAGATTGAAATCAAAAAAGACGATTTGGAAGGCAAATCAGAGGTTATTGCATTAAATTATAAATAAAATCAAATTCAAAACTTCCTGTAATTTCCTAATGTTTTAAAAGTATAATAAAGCAAAATCGGGATAATATAATAACGTAAGGTTCGTAATGGTTGAGCCAAGATCATTTAAGGACGAAAGTTCTTAAATGGTCGGCCAAAGACTGATATTGGATCTAGTGGTCCAATATCAGTCGGCGGGCAGATTATAATATGTCTTGTAAGGCTTTATATTAGTCGCATGGATTAATATAAGGTTAAAAGAGATGTATTATAGTCGAGCTAAGACTATTATAAATTCCGCAGGTCAAATGTATAGCTTAATGTTGTACTTAGACTGGAGGTCTAGTATAGTCGAGAGATTATATTAGGTTTCTAAGGTATTTATAATAGTCGAGCACAGGTCTATATGGGTTTTGAGATGCTTGTATTAAGTCATAAGTATTGATTTAATACAGGTGTGCAAAGATTTATATAGGCTAAAGCGAAGATCATTACGGGCCTTTTGAAATATAAATCTTAAGGAGACGGTTATAAGCCGTCTCTTTTTATAATTAAGTAATGACAAGATAATGACTTGAAAGATAAATAGGCATACAATATATATATGATTCAGATTGCCATTTATTATCTAAATGGAAAGAAATAAAAAATTTGTTCGCCATTTATTGATATCATGAATTGTGGTATACTACATAATGCACTTAAAAAGCTAATTTATATTTGGAGGGTGATATATTGGATAATTTATCAATACCTGAAATTGTATCTCCATTAAGGCAGAAAATGATCAGAGTTCCGGAGGTTATACAAAATGTTTCGGGCATAAAGATTCATGGTAAAGTGATAAAATCACTGCTATTTACCACGGATATTGCTATAATAAGAAATACTAATGCAAATGCTATATTGGCTGTTTATCCTTTTACACCGCAGCCTGTGATTACGCATGCCATAATAATGGCATCGGATATTCCCGTTTTTAGTGGTGTCGGTGGAGGATTGACTCAAGGAAAAAGGGTCGTTAACCTTGCACTTGATGCGGAATTTCAAGGCGCTATGGGCGTTGTGGTGAATGCTCCTACAGCAAATGAAATAATAAAAAAGATAAGAGCTACCATTGACATACCTATCATCGTTACGATTGTTTCAGAAGCTGAAGATATAAAGGGCCGTATCGACGCTGGCGCAACGATACTAAATGTTTCTGGCGCCAAGAAAACTCCACAAATTGTAAAAAAGGTAAGAGACATATGTCCTAATATACCAATAATTGCAACGGGAGGGCCGACAGATGATACTATTATGGAGACTATAGAGGCTGGTGCAAATGCCATATCATATACACCTCCTACAAATGCGGAGATATTTTCTCACGTTATGGATAAGTATAGAGAAGAAAGACAGTAGAAATCAGGAAACTATATAGATTATTTGATATTGATAAATAATTAATAATGATATATAATCTAATATTATTAATAAGCGGAGGCGTTACAATGTTTAATAGGCTAAAGAGAGCTTTAATAGGTAGACCACTGACAAACAAGGCTATTAAAAGTGAAAAATACGGCGTAATATGGGGGCTTCCCATATTGTCCAGCGATGCGATTTCTTCTGTAGCTTATGCTGGTGAGGAGATTTTATTAGTTTTACTTCCAGCTGTAGGTATACTAGCATATAGAAACTTATTGTATATTTCAGCAGCTATCATTAGCTTACTATTGATATTGACGTTTTCATACATACAGACTATTGAGAATTATCCAAATGGAGGGGGAGCTTATGTTGTTGCATCTGACAATTTAGGCACGATTGCCGGGGTGGTGGCTGGTGCTGCACTATCTGTCGATTATATTTTGACAGTAGCAGTTAGTGTATCATCAGGTGTTGACCAAATAACATCTGCATTTTTATTTTTAAAACCTTATTCAATACTTATATGTATTTTTATCATATTAATTCTAATGATAGGAAATTTAAGAGGTATACGCGAATCATCCAGAATTTTTGGTATTCCGACGTATGCTTTTGTTTTTGGAATAATTGCTATGCTTATAGCTGGCATAGTAAAAATAAAAGGAGGATATACTCCACCTACTACGCCTTTAAAAACAGTTGAACCAGTTACACTATTTTTGCTTTTAAGGGCATTTTCAAACGGCTGTTCTGCTTTAACAGGTGTTGAAGCTGTAAGCAATGCAGTGCCAAATTTCAAAGAACCGTCTGTGAAAAAGGCAATTACGGTTTTAATTTTGCTGTCTTCAATAGTTTTGATTTCTTTCGGCGGTATATCAATTCTTATAAGCATGTATCACATCGTAGCAGGAGATAGAGCTGTTATCATACAATTAGCCGATTATATATTTGGCAGAGGTTTCATGTTTTATTATATTACTGCTACAACTTTTATTATATTGGTGATGGCGTCAAATACTGCTTATTCAGGATTTCCTCTTTTACTTGCCATCATGGCAAAAGAAGGACACATGCCGCGGCAGCTTAATAAGAGAGGAGATAGGCTCAGCTATTCAAATGGCATAATTTTACTGTCAGTCCTTGCAACAATTCTAATAGTAGTTTTTAAGGCCAATGTGACATCACTCATAGGATTATATGCCATTGGAGTCTTTATATCATTTACTCTTTCTCAGACGGGAATGGCAAAAAGATGGATAACAACCAAAAGCAAAAACTGGCTTATAAAAACTATTATAAACGGTACAGGTGCTATTGTGACTGCAATAGTTGTAATAATAGTGGGTATCACGAAGTTTAGAGAAGGCGCTTGGATCGTAATTATAGTAATACCTGTTTTGGTATTTATGATGCTAAAGATAAACAAACATTATAGAGCTGTTGCAAAACAGCTTCGTGTTAGCCCAGAAGATTTGCAAAGTATTAAAATTTCTGAGAATCACTATCGTAACAGAGTGATAGTCCCTATTGAAAGCGTAAATAAAGCCAGCATAAGAGCACTTAGATACGCCAGGACGATTTCAGATCATGTAATAGCGTTTAATGTTTCGATTGATGAAGAAAGCGGCGAGAAAATTAAAAAGAGGTATGCATTATTAGATACAGATATACCGTTGATTGTTAAATATTCACCATTTAGGAGGATTGTAGAACCACTTTTAAAATTCATAGAATCTGAAGAATACAACTACAAGAAAGGTGATATGATTACGGTAATTTTACCACAGTTTGTAGTTAGGAAAAGGTGGCACAACATACTTCATAATAAAACGAGAGTATATATAGAAAAAGAACTGCTAAAACACAAGCACATAGTTGTAGCTACTATGCCATTACAGCTTCACGATGATGATGATATTGAGGATAAATAGCAAGTAAAAGAGCAATAGTTTTATTGCTCTTTTACTATTGTATTAATCGCATGAAGAACTTTATTTATATCGTCTTTTTTGATGTAGTAATGTGTGACGAATCTTACGTTGTAGTCGCCAGCACCATTGACTTTAATACCGTAGTCTAAAAGTTTTGATGATAATTGTGCTCCGGTAAGACCTGTTGCAGATATATCTGACATGACGATATTTGTTTGTACGGTTGACATATCTACTTTTATACCTTTAATGTTGTTTAGACCTTCTGCTAAGAGCCTAGCATTTTCATGGTCTTCAGCTAATCTCTTTGTCATTTTTTCAAGTGCCACAATTCCTGCAGCAGCCAGTATTCCCGCTTGTCTTAGCCCGCCGCCAAGCATTTTGCGGTATTTTCTGGCTTTTTTTATGAATTCCTTGCTGCCTGTTACGATTGACCCTACAGGTGCGCAAAGACCTTTTGACAGACAAAACATTACACTGTCGGCGTACCTTGCAATTTCTTTTACATCCACATTAAGATATGTAGCAGCGTTAAATATTCTTGCACCGTCTAAATGAATCGGTATATCGTGTTCTTTCGCTATCTGATAGACTTCCTTCATATTGCTTAGAGGTGTAACTGTGCCACCTGCTCTGTTGTGAGTATTCTCAAGGCAAATGAGACTTGTTTTTGGATAGTGGATGTCTTCCATTCGTATTGCATTCAGGACATCTTTAGGGTCCATAATGCCGTTTATTCCACGTATAGTTTTGGCTTGTACACCTGACAGGTATCCTATTCCGCCTACTTCGTATGTGATAATATGACATCTTTCTTCCAGTATTATCTCATCTCCATGATGCGTATGTGTCATGACCGATACTTGATTTCCCTGTGTGCCGCTTGTTACAAACATAGCATCTTCTTTTCCCATTATATTTGCAGCCATCTCTTCTAGCCTTTTCACCGTTGGATCTTCGCCGTAAACATCATCGCCTACTTCAGCTTTGTACATTGCATCTCTCATTTCCTGAGTTGGCAATGTAACGGTATCGCTTCTTAAATCGATGTATCCCATTTGGTTACCTCCAATCTTAATTAGATAGATTTTAATTATAAGGTTATCACTAATGAAATATTAAAGCAATATACATATTGAGGTTTAAATTTTGTTATTTAATCTATTGATGCTATAATCAAATAAGAAATTTAAATTTTAATGATACGGAGGGGTTGTATGCAATACAGGGTTTTTGGTAAGACTGGAGTAGAAGTATCAGCACTTGGCTTTGGAGCTATGAGGCTTCCTATTATAAGTGGTGACTATAGCAAAATAGATGAAGCTGAAGCGATAAAAATGATAAGATATGCCATTGATAACGGTGTGAATTACGTTGATACTGCATATCCATATCATGAAGGGCAAAGTGAAATTGTGGTAGGTAAAGCTTTAAAAGATGGTTACAGAGAAAAGACGTATTTGGCGACAAAACTTCCGTCATGGCTGATTAATGAGAAGGAGGATATGGATAAATACCTAAATGAACAGTTAAAAAAGCTTGACGTTGATTATATTGACTTTTATCTTTTACATGCACTTGACAAAGAGAGATGGGAAAAGTACAAAAGGCTTGATGTATTTAGCTGGATGGAAAAGGTTAAGAAAGAAGGAAAAGTCAAATTCATAGGTTTTTCATTCCATGATGAATACAACGTTTTTAAAGGCATAATCGATGATTATGATAAATGGGATTTTTGCCAGATACAGTATAATTACATGGATATAAACAACCAGGCAGGTTTAAAGGGACTTAAGTATGCTGCATCAAAAGGCTTAGGCGTAATTATAATGGAACCAATAAGAGGGGGTAAGCTTGCTGGAGACCCGCCAGAGGCCATCAAAGAGCTTTGGAATAGCGCAAGTGTAAAAAGGACGCCGGCGGAATGGGCTTTGCAGTGGGTGTGGAATCATCCAGAGGTATCGCTTGTTTTAAGCGGAATGAGTACGATGGAACAGGTAAAGCAAAATATAGAGAGTGCCTCAAGGTCAAGAGCCAATGGTTTATCTGAAGACGAGGTAAACCTTGTTAATAAAGTGAGGGAGACATATAAGAAGCTTTCACCTGTTGGTTGTACTGCTTGCAACTACTGTATGCCGTGTCCAAATGGTGTCAATATACCTAAGAATTTTGCAATTTACAATGAATCACACATGTACAACAACTACAATGAGTCGCTTAGAAATTATAATAATTTAAATGAGGGAAAAGCTAGTTCTTGTGTGGAGTGCGGAGAGTGCGAGACAAAATGTCCTCAACATTTGACAATAATTGATTATCTAAAAGATGTAAGAAAATATTTTAAAGATGCTGTATAAAAAAGAGGAAGATGAAATCTTCTTCTTTTTTTAAAATAAAAATATTTTTTAAAGCGCTTGTTTTGTGGTTTCACTTATGAAATAATTATAAGTGAATATTTTATAGAAGGGAGTGTCAAGGATGGTTTCACAGACCAGTGCTTTTATGCTTTTTCTGCAGTATTTTGCAGTATTAGCTACACCAATTGTATCAGTCATCTTTTTGGTATTTTATATAACTTATTCATTGAAAAAAATGAAAAAGATCGACTCAATAGAGAGAAGTCTGGCAAAAATAGCATCCTTCGGCAAATCAGAATCTGAATTAGTTGATGACTTTGATGATGAATTTGCTGATGACGATGTCGATGACGACGCTGATGCAGAAATAAAGATTAAATAGCACATTATTTAAAAGCCCAGGATGTGATAAAGTGTTGTATGATTATCTAGATACACCCATTGGAAAGCTGACGATATATTCAAGTGAAAATGGCATAATGAGGATAGATTTTCCAAATGATAAGCACATGAAATGTGATAGAGGAACGAATGAGTTTATAGATAGCTGTAAAAAGCAACTTAAATTGTATTTTGACGGACGATTGAGGGAATTCAAAATAAAGCTGGACATAAAAGGAACAGATTTTCAAAAATCAGTCTGGAAAGAGCTTATGAAGATTCCGTACGGTTTTTATGCTACATACGGCGAAATTGCAAAAAGAATAGGTAAGCCAAATGCTTCACGAGCTGTTGGAAATGCTCTCAATAAAAATCCGATACCTATCGTTATACCTTGTCATAGGGTTATTGGCTCTGATATGACATTGAAGGGTTTTGGTGGAGGACTTAATGTAAAAGCATTTTTGCTTGAGCACGAAGGTATTGTGTTTAAAAAAAATTTTTATTATAATACTAATGTAAATTAAATAGACTATGTCCGCTGGGGGTGCTTTTAGCTGAGATGGCAGATGCCAAACCCCTAGAACCTGATTAGGTTAATACCTACGAAGGGAATGCGGCAAAAGACCGCATTTGTATTGCGGTTTTTTTGTTTTAAGCGGTACATAGCCTCAAAAAAAGGAGGTTATTTTTATGTCCTATATCATCAGCGTTTTTTCTGATTTTTCCAAAATAAAACCTGCTACACTATCAGTTATAATAGCAATTTTGTTTGCTGCGTTTTTGCTTTACATCTTAAGAAACAGCGTCAAGTTTAATGCCAAAATGCTGGTATACGGAGGTTTAGCAATAGCAATATCGTTTGTTTTGTCCTATATAAGGTTTTACCACTGGCCACAAGGTGGCTCTATAACACCTGCTAGCATGCTTCCTTTGTTCGTCTTTGCATACTATTATGGAGCAGGTCCTGGTATTTTAGTAGGAATGGCTTACGGCATGCTGCAGTTGATACAAGACCCATTTGTAGTACACTGGATACAGCTGCTTTTAGATTATCCTCTGGCATTTGGCGCATTAGGGCTTGCAGGGTTTTTTAAGAAAAACTTAAGCCTTGGCGTTTTAGTTGGTGGTTTTGGCAGGTTTTTCTCACATTTTCTATCAGGTGTCTTTTTCTTCGCCAGCTATGCACCTAAAGGCATGAATCCTGTCGTCTATTCACTTCTTGTAAATGGGATACTAGTAGGTGTGGAGGTTTTAATTTGCTTTATGGTTTCTATTATTCCACAAGTGAGAAATGCAATTGAGATAATAAAGAAAAAAGCTTTAGCTTAAAAAAGATTTATAAAAACCCTCTTCTTAACGGAAGAGGGTTTTTATAAATCTTATACAATAAATTGATTTTGATGGTATAATATTAGATAGCAAATGAAAATAAACTATATTGATAACACTATTTTAACGCATTTTTAATTAAACTTTAATCCAAATTTAATTTTTGGATGAGATAATCAATATAGTGATTGCGAGGGTCTTTAAAATGGATAAAATAAAGATTTTAATACTTTATGAAGATATAGGGACTGGGCATAAAAGGACTGCAATGGCATTAAAAAAAGCATTTGAAAAAAGAGATAATGTTGAAGTGTTTGTAGAAAATCCACTTGGAGAGAAGTTTCCCAGTCTTTCGTATTTGACGACTCGAATTTACCTAAAGACATTAAAATTGACACCTGAATTATGGGGATATCTTTACGAAATGGAGAGAGATAAAATAGAGAGACGTATAAATAAACTGATAGGCATATCGGTTTATACCTTTATCAAAGATTATGTATTAAATCTAAAACCTGATGCAGTAATATGTACACATCCTTTTTCTTGCTCTATTTTGTCTCACGTAAAGAGAGATCTTAATATACCTATATATGCCATTTTGACTGATTACGATGTCCATGCATATTGGATTCATCATCAAATTGACGGATATTTTGTAGGTTCGAGTGAAATGAAAAATCAGATGAATCTTATGGGTGTTTCTGATGATAAAATATATGTTACGGGAATACCTATTGATGAGGAGTTTTATGTTAAGAAAGATAAATTTGAGGTGAGGCAAAAATTAGGATTTGTTGTAGATAAGCCATTTATACTTGTAATGGGTGGCGGGCTTGGACTTGGAAATATTAAAAAGGCTGTTAATGTCATACAAAGCCATAAAGATTTACAGATTGCTGTAATATGTGGATTGAATAAAAATTTAAAAGCCAAAATTGAGGAAATTGCTGATGATAATGTAAGTGTATATGGACATGTGGATAATGTACATGAATTTATGGAAGCGGCTGATGTGCTTGTAACAAAAAGTGGTGGCCTAACTGTCACAGAAGCGATAACTAAAAAGTTGCCTATGATTATTTTTGATCCTATTCCAGGTCAAGAAGAGCGTAACCTTGAATATTTGCTTAAGAAGAGGATTGCCTTAAGAATCAAGGATATAGAAAAGCTGGATAAGAAGATAATAGATTTGTTAGGAGATAGCAAAAAGTTAAATGAAATGAAAGAGCGAATGGGAGAGATTGGCATATATCATTCTGCAGACAAAGTATGTTACATTGTTATAAACAATATAAAAAAGGATGCTATAAGGGTGTAAGGAGGTTTCATTTCGTGTCGGGAGTTAAGAAATTGATTATTACAGAGGACAGAAACGTATTTTATCTTCTTAATGAAAGGATAAAGTGCAAAGCTCTTGATAAAATTATGCCAAAGATAACTCATATTGGTGGGCCGTATTTTACGATATTGTCTTGCCTATTGCTGATTTTATTCGGGAAAAATAGCGTTAAAATTTCTGCTGTTCAAGCACTTACCACGTTGACCAGCAGTCATCTGGTTGTGCAGATTTTAAAAAGGCTTTGTACTAGGCCTAGACCTTATATGGTATTACCTGAAGCTAATACATTTAAATATTTGCTTAGAGATTACTCTTTTCCATCAGGTCATGCAACAGCTATTTTTTCTTTAGCAGTTTCATTCTCTTTTTTCTTCCCTGATTTGACTATTGTTTTTGTAAGCTTAGCGGTTTTGGTAAGCCTCTCTAGGATATACATGGGCTTGCACTACCCTTCAGACGTCATAATAGGTTCTACAATGGGTATACTATTTTCATATATTACTCATATATATGGACTAATGCTGCCGATTCTTTAGGACAAGTATTTATTCTGCACTGTTAAAGCCGCCAATGTAAAAACATATGTGATAATTGAATAGAAATAATTCCATCTATTGTAGATCAAAAGCCCTTTTATATGAAATACTGCTTCAATAGCGGTTAGCAATAAAGTCCAGACAATCAGATATAAAATATAACTTTTTCTATTCTTCGGAAGGTACTGTATAAAAATCATTCCGTATGGTGGCCCTATTAATGTTTCCATTAGAAATGATAATATTCCATTTGGAATAGGTGGTTCGACGTAATAGTAGTATTTTAATGTCACGTCAAAAATCATATCTAATGTATAACCTACAGTTGATGAAAGAAAATATGCAGGTATCAATACATTCATTTTTCTTTTGTCGATTAAAAAAATTGTTAATATAATTGTAAAAATCGAAAAAACAATATACCACATAACATCACCTTAATTTGTTTTGCCTTTAATTAGAAATTTTATTCATCTATATATAAATTTGATTGACTAGAAAATTTTGTAATGATAAAATTGTTTGTAGGAAATAATAATTTTCGAAGAGGTGTTGTTATGTCAAGCGAAATAGAGAAAAAATATTTAACAGATCTTGAAGTTGTAAGCCTTGCTATTGACATAGAAGATAGAGGCTATGAATTTTACACTATGGCTTCAGAAAAATTTTCCAATGATAAAAAAATAAAAGAGTTTTTTGATGAGATGGCAAGAGAAGAGCTGATGCACAAATCGAAATTTGAAGAATTGTATAGAAAACTTTTGGATGAGAAGAAAGGAGACGACAGTGCATATTTTGATATCGAAGCGTCTATTTATTTGACGATGTTGTACAAGACATCTGTATTTCCATCAAAAGATTCAGTAAATGAGGTGCTGAAAAAAATAAATACATATGAAGATGCCATAGAATTAGCAATAAGGGCAGAGAAAGATTCCATAATATTTTATGATGAGATAGTCAAAGATGCTAAGTTTGATTCTACTAAAAAAGTTGCAATCACATTATTAAATGAAGAGATAAAGCACTTCATAGATCTAAGCAATATGATAAAAGCGATATAGTATTAAGAAAATTAATCTAAAGTTTTACAAAGCTAAGATTGAAATTTTGAAGACCACTCAGCGCATTTTATGAAAGATTTAGATTTATTATGGGATTTATTAGCACACAGTTGAAAAGTTATTGATGTAAATAAAAGTATGTGTGAGGTGTTGTTATGCTAACTGTTATTGTAGGATGTGTTTTGATTTTAAGTTTTATAATAATCTTTGTAAAATTGACACATGTTGTAGGTTCGGGGATATTTAACTATATACGCAAAATATTCAGGTGATATTATTCAATTCTATCAATAAAAAATGCACCCTTGAATATTAGACTTTTGTCTAAATCTTGGGTGTATTTTATTTTTGTTTTTCAAAGTTTTATAAAAATTGTATTATTTTTATACAAAAATATTACCCTTTCTAATTATAAATAGTTAGAACTGTGAGAAGGCAACCTGATAGAGATGTTTAAAACTATGTTAAATTTTGCTGCGGATTGGAAATAAAAGAAGGATTTTAGGAAATTTTGTAGAATTTATAGTATTATGTAAAAAATTTCTTGTTTAATAACTTTATTGTCTTACACAAAGTATAAAATTATGGTTGCAGAAAATAAAAACGATAAGATAGGGGTACTTTGAATGTTTTTTGTAATGGTACTTGTTGATGTAATTATAGTATTTTCCTTCTTATTTATAGCACTGAGAAAGGGAGATATACATATAAAAAAACAGAATATAGGTGTATTTGTTCATTTCTGGTTTTTTATTTCAAATAGTATTTTTATTGAGAAAACACTGGGAAATGTATCTTTTAAGTTTAAACACTTCATTGTGGTATGTGCTTACAGTTGTGTAGGCAGATAATGCTTTTTGGGAAGAATTATCCAAATTATAGCTGTTTTAGTTGTAGTATACTTTCTTGATAAGAATATGATGGTACAATTTAAAGATTTAAAATATTCTACAGTGATTTTTACATATACAGGGCTTGCTTATGGTATAGGCGAAGCGATGTCTTTGATGTTTTTGCTTTATAATCCTCAATATGGTAGAGTTTTCGGAATGCAGTTTCTTGTAGGAACATTTGTCGGTTTTGTTTATGTTTTTGAAAGATTTTTTGCTATTCAAATGCACGGAATTATGGGAGGGATAATAGGAATAGGCTTTAGCAGGTATGTTTTTGATAAAAAATTTGTTAGTCTCTTAATATATTTTGCTGTTGCAATGCTTTATCGCATGTTTATTGATAACTTTGCAATGTTTTTTCAATATTATCCTGTTTTGCGCTCCGTTCTTATTTATGTAGTATTTGTGTTTTAAGTACACTGTTAGGCTATATTTTGCTTTATTTTCTTTATAAAAATGCTATTAAGAGGGAAAGGAGAGCTTAAGTATGGTTAAAAGATTTTTAATGCCAGTTATAATTTTTACTTTGTTCATCCTTACAGGGTATTCACAGAATGCAAAGCCTATGAAGATTGACAGGATTCCTTGGGGAGATTATCAGAGACTTACCTATGACATTTTTGAAACTGACAAACTGGTAGGCACAGCGGAATTTACAATTGAAAAGTCTCAAAGTACAAATACTTATGAGATATCGTCTATTACAAAGATTTACTCAACACAGCTGAATACCGGTACTACAGTTAAGCCTGATACTTTAATGCCTGTGAGTTCTTATTACAATGTAATGTCACCACAAGGGGATATAATGATAGAGACTAAATATAAGGATAAGTGGAATATAAAGGCTGAAACTTCCAAAGGGGAGCAGAATCTAACTGTTAAACTTCCTAAATATTATTATGACAATGACTCCCTTCTTATGATTATGAGGGCATATCCCTTTTCAAGTAGGAGCAGAGTTTACAATATATGATGCAATAGCTTAAACTGCTCAGATAGCACCTATTCCAAATAAAGTTGTGTCTAAAGAGAAAGTTACTGTACCTATGGAGAAGTAGAATGCTTTAAAGTTGAATTAAAAGCAGGTCCATCAAAGCAGTATGTCTGGTATTCAGATGATGAAAATAGGCTTTTGTATCAGTATGAAAATGGGAAACTTGTGTATAAGCCTAAAAAGGTTGAATATTATAAATAAAATGTTTTTGAACAGATTCTTTATGATGGTTTTGGAATCGGCATGTTTTTACTTTTTGCAGACTTTATATTTGAAAGGATGAATTAAAGTGAGGTGAGATCTTGGCAGAAGATATAAAGTCTAATGAAATACTTTTTTCTTATAAAAAGTGTTTGGAAATAGGGCTTACAAAATTGATAGTTGCTCCATTAATATCTTTAGAAGAAGAGGAATTGAAAAGGAAATTACAAGAGAATAAAAAACTCATAGAAGTTTTTAGAAAATGTGTTAATAAGGTACGCGGACAATGGAAAAATAGATATATTTTTTTGCTTGTAGATAGTGAAGGATACCTTTTAGATGTTTTATATAACGGGAAAATATACGAAAAAGTTATTACTGACTCAGCTATTAGGAGAGGAGCCTCTTTTAAGGAGGAAAGCTGTGGGACAAATGCCATTTCACTTGTTATGAAATTAAAGCAGCTAATTTACTTAAAGGCGGAAGAGCATTATTGTGATATTTTCAAACAATGGTACTGTATAGCCATGCCCCTTTATATTGATAATGATACAGTAGGCTATTTAGACATATCAACAATAAAACACAATATGGCAGATGAGATGATGGGATTTATAGATTTATTAGCATATAAAATTGTCAACGAGTATAAAAGAGAAATGGATTTAAAATCACAGGAAGACCTTGAAAAATTGACAGATAAGCAGATTGAAATAATAAAAAGATGTGCAAAAGGGTACACAGAATTAGCCATATCGATGGAACTTGGACTAAAACTAGCTACAGTAAAGTATCATAAAAAAGAAATTATTAAAAAATTGCGAGTAAAAAGCTTTCAAGAGGCGATTGCAAGAGCTATTAAGCTTAATTTGATAGATTAAATTTGGACTATACTTTTGTATAGTTTTTTTATTTTTTCGCCAAAACTATACAAAGATATAGTAGACATTGGAAAAAATACATTATAAAATAAAAATGAATAAAAAATTAGTTGAGTTAGGGGATAGTATACTGGAATAAAATGCAAGTATATAAAAAATAAAGTTGGTACCCATAAAGGAATTAATTGTGATGTGTGTTATAGCTTCAATGATGCAGGGGAAATTTTACGGCAGATTCTAATTGTATTGAATATAATGCAGAAAGTTTTTAAAAGGAGAAAAAAATAGTTATGTTTAAACAATTAATGCTTTTTCTTTATCCAATTGATAGAAATGAAAATATTATATGTTATTAAACTGAGGGGAGAATGTAAAATGAGATTCTTTCCGGTAGTTTTACTATTTATATTAATTTTAATTTTAATAATCTTTACTGCGTGTAATGGAGTAAATTGGATGAGTTATCATGTGAAAGAAACAAAACAAATTTCAAAACAACTTTCCGGGATTGAAAAGATAAAAATATACAATGGCGTAGGCGAAATCATATGTATTCCATCAAATGATTCGGAAGTAAAGGTATATATTACAAAAAAAGTCAGTGGTCAGGATAAAAGTTATGCTCAAGATGTGTGTAATAGGATATCATTTTCGTTTTCAGTAGAGAACAATACTCTTTCAATTAATGCAAAAATAGATGACAAAGAATTTTGGGAGTGGAAAAGAGATAATTATAAAGGAGATATTTCTATTGATTATCATATTGAAATACCTAAAGAGATAAAAAATGTTACTTGTGAAACTGGAGTTGGAGATATAGAGGTAAAAGATATAAGGGCTCGTTTTTATTTAAAAACAGGCGTTGGAGAAATCAAAGTAACTGGGATTGAGCCAATGCTGAATAGTAAAATTGAAAGTGATATAGGAGATGTAAAAGCTAAATTAGCCAACATTGAAAATGTTACAGAATTATATGTTAAGAGTGACTTGGGAGACATCAATTTATCAATACCAAAAAACTCAAAATGTAAGATTGATGCTGTTGCAAACAATCACAAATGTGATTTTGAGTCAGACAATAATGCAAAAGTTGTTGTAACTGTAAGAACTGGATTAGGGGATATAAAGTTGAATAAATTCTAATGATAAATATTAAAAAATGGAATATTAAGGAGATGGTGGAAAATGAAATATATTATCAAACCAATTAAGGAAATAACGAGGGGTTATTGTATTTGGTGCTTTGGAAAATCATGTGGGAACGTATGTACGAATAATTGCGGCAGAGTTTGTTTAGTTGATTGCGTAGTGAATGATGCTGGAGATATGGAGGTGAACGATAAATGAAATTTATAGTTAAGCCTACTAAAATAAACACGAAGGGTTACTGCCTTTGCAACAATTGTACAAGATGTGGAGATAGATGTGGTTCAAGATGCGATGTTTTCGGTTAATTAATATCTAAAAGGAAATAAAACGGACTTTAAATTATTAAAGTTGCATTGTAAGGGGAGATTTTTATGAGGTTTATCATTAGACCATCAAATGCCTTGAAAGTTAGGTATTGTTATTGCAATCAATGCGATAATTGCGATAAATGTGACAGCAAATGCGGACGTTATGTACCATGTTCAGATAAAATTTATTATGCTTAAGGGAGGTGAAGTGCAATGAGGTATATCGTTAAACCCGAAAGTAAAATAATAGTATCATATTGTTATTGTTCGGATTGTAGTAATTGTACTCCGCTATGTAACGAATGCAAAGTAAATACACCTTGTTCTTCTAAATGTTCAGCTTTTTGTGGTGCAGTAATTTTTTAATATTTTATTATTCAAAATATTTTATTGTTCAATAAGATAGCACTATTTATTAGGTAAACATTACAAAAATCCTTATTGATTTTTGGCAAAAAAGTATTTAAATAATAGCAACACCTCTTTTTTGATATATTTGACCTTTCGTGAGCATTGCAAAGTTTAGATGGATTAGTCTTCTGGTAGTTAAGACGCGGGCACGTTTATGTTGGTGTTGAGGTACCCGCGATATTTCTTGTTGTAATAGTCTTTAAACTGTGCTGTGTTTGTCCTAACACAGTCAGCAGTTTCAACGAGATAATATCGCGGATAGTGAACACCACATTTAACCAAGGCATCCTGAGTATTAAATATGAGTAGGATCCAATAAAGTCGATGAGGTTATAAAGAGGCAAAAAGGTACAATAAACGAGTATGTATTAGTCAAATAACTGAAGAGGTCCAATCTTTACCGAATGGTGATGCTTATTTGACAACATTCCACAGAGGGGAGTTCATATTATACGAGGGGGTGAAGAAAATGAAATACATAGTAAAACCACTACAAAATACAGTTTCTGGTTATTGTTATGCATGTGGCGAACAATGTAACAACAGATGTGGAGAGCAAACTGGCTGCAGTACACTTTGCATAAGAAAATAAAACTAAAAAAGATTGAAAGATAAAAGAAAGGGGGACAGCATTATGAAATTTGTAGTGAAGCCAACGAGTAAACTTGTTGAAGGATATTGTTTTGGCTGTTCTAAGCAGTGCCAAAATGATTGTGGAACACAGTGCTTAGATAAGAGGGTATAAGCCGGTATGATTTTACACATAATCAAGTAGGGTGATATAAGCGATATACTGCTATATTATATAAGTTTGAAGCAGCATGTCGCTTATACATAAATAAAAATAGTCTTTTTTATACTTTGGGAGGTTAATTTGAAATGAAAGCATCTAAATATAATATAATATTGACGATGGATGATGGAACAAAGATAGCTTTTAATAGTATGACATGTGCCTTAGCAGAAATAAACGATGATTTTATAGAAATTATAGAAAAAATTGATTCACTTCAATATAAAAAATTAGATGCTAAACAAAAGTTGCTTGTAGATAAAATGCTGGAAGGAAACTATATTGTCCATGATAATATAGATGAACTCAAGCTAATTAAATATAAACACTTGAGTGGCAAGTTCAACAATGAAAGTTTAGGATTAACAATAGCACCAACTCTTAGTTGTAATTTTGAATGTCCATATTGCTATGAAAATCCAAAACAAAGCTTTATTAAAGAAGATGTTGTTAAAGGTATATTGGAAATGGTGTCAGAAGCTGCAAAGAGAAAAAAAAGTATATATGTTACTTGGTATGGAGGCGAACCTCTTATTGCCAAGGATATTTTGTTTGATATGTCAGAAAAGATGATAAATATATGTAGGGAAAACGAAACTAATTATAGTGCTTACATTGTTACAAATGGTTATCTTATTAACAATGAAATAATATGCAAGTTTAAAGAAACAAAAATTAATGGTATGCAAATTACAATTGATGGACCACCGTATATTCATAATAAACGTAGAAAATTAAAAGGAAGCGACGAAGGAACTTTTGATGTTATTCTTACTAATGTTAAAAAACTATCAGAAGCAGGAGTGAATGTAACAATACGCGTGAATATTGACAAAACTAATATTGATAAATTGGAAGAGCTTTTAGATATATTAGAAATAAATGGTTTGAAAAATATCCAGCTAGCTTTGGGGCAAGTTACTGCTTATACTGAGGCTTGTGCCTCTGTTGCAGAAACTTGTTTGGATACGGAAGAATTTGCAAAGGTTAATATAATATTTCAAAATATTTTGCATAAAAGAGGATTTATTTCCCATGGATATCCTTACTATCCTGGGACAAAAGCAAATTATTGTACTGCAGATACTATTGGTTCTTTTGTCGTGGATCCATATGGATATATGTACAAATGCTGGAATGATATAGGAAATATTAAAAGAGCTGTTGGAAATGTAAAAAATTTTAAAGAAATATTAGATCATGATATGTATACAAGATATATAAACTATATTCTTTGGTCCCCTTTTGATCATAAAGAATGTATTGAATGTAAGTTATTGCCTATATGTATGGGTGGATGCCCCTATAATGGTGAAAAGAATGGTTCAACACCAGATTGTGAAAAATGGAAATATAATCTGGAAGAGATATTGAAATTAACTTATATGCAAAAAAAGGACATGCTTGAAGAGAATTTGGAACAAAAAGGAGCGTGTAGCTGCTAATTTTATGAATATAAATCTAAATTTTAAAGATATAAGAATGTTGAAGTATCTTTTATCTGATGATGTTTGGATTAAAAAATTGCAGAAAATAAGAGAAGTATTCGACTTTTACAGTAGCGTCGATGTCCTTCTCTTTGAGTCTGTTAAGGAGGTTTCTATTTATTTGGGTTTGGAGATTCCCGAATGGGTTGTTGGTACATATTTTGATAAAACAATAATTATGCTGGATTATGAAATTTGGAAAAATAAGGGTGTGGGAACATTTGGACAAATATTGCTTCATGAGTTTGTACATGTAGTAATAACTAAGATAACGAAAAATAGATGTCCTGTCTGGTTAAATGAAGGTATTGCTATGTATTTTGCTGAACAACAGGTAAATATTTTTAAAAAAACAAATGAGGACTTTTATTGTGAAAATATTTTTGAATTAACTTATGATAATGAAGAGCTTTATTTTATAAGTGCAATAACTGTTGATAGATTAATAAAAGTTTACGGGATTGAAACAATTTTATTTCGAATCAAAAATGTTTCTAATTACAAAGAAGACTATATTTTAGGTGTAGATAATATAAAACGAATAAGTTATCAATATTGTATTTAGTGAGGGATTTTTATGGATTATTTAATTAGAGTTGCTAATATTAATGATTTGGATAGTATAGCAAAGCTTTGGGAAAAGTTATCGATTGATCAAATGAGTAAAGACCCATATTATAAAGGTGATTTGGTATTTTCTGGTGGTTATTCGCAGTTTAAGCAGGCGTTAAATAGTGATAATTGTTGCATATTTGTAGCGGAAGTTAATAATATTGTTATTGGATTTATAGAAGTTTGGCTTTATCAGAAAGATTTTTATTTTTTTATAGATGATTATGCATATATTCTTCATTTTTTTATAGATCCTGATGCAAGACGAAGTGAAAATATTTTGAGTATTATATATAATCTATTTGAGGCAGCACTAAATTGGGCTATTGAGAAAGGTAGTCGATATATAATTGCAGACGCTTTTGCTCATAATATCAGAATTATGAAATTATTAGAAAGAGTAGGGTTTGAAAGTTATAGGATTAGATATGTAAAAGAATTAAGTTCAAAGTAAAAAGACACAAAAACGGAGGTTATATTGATGAAATGTTTATTAAGAAGGATAATACCATTGATTAAACCCTATTTGTTTTTTGAAATTTTAGGAGCAATTTTAACTATTTTATATACTTTTGCAATTTTTGCTACACCTTTGGTTTCAAAATATTTAATTGATGAGGTAATTCCAGCAAAATCAATATATAAATTATACCTTGGTTTAGGTATCTTTTTGATAGTGTGTATAGCTCAACCAATAGTGGGATATTTAAAAGACTTGTTGTTTTTACATATTACAGAAATTATTACTCTAAAGATAAGGAAAAAACTTTTTTTAAAGCTAATTTATGCACCATTAAAATTTTTTGATGATACTCATAAGGGAGAAATAATCTCGAGAATAATCAATGATAGTAGAGGTGCCAGTGAATTTATTACAAACTTTTTTGTAATTTTTGTCAAAAATGTTTTTTTGATTATTGTAGTTATAGGCGGCATGCTATATCTTTCACCAATGATAACAGGAATAGTTATAATATTATTTCTTCTATTTTTTATTGTAAATTGGATATTAAGCAGACGCTTTAGTATTTTACAAGCTAAAGTTCAGCAAAACTATGATATGATTTGTACGAATGTAGAGCAAATGGCAGACTCAATATTGACAATAAAATCTTTTTTGGCGGAAAATAAAATATTTGATAAATATGAACAAGTTATAACTAACGCTTATAGAAATAATAAAAAAATAGGACATCTTAGTATTTTATTAAACAATTTAACTGGTGTTATAGTTATTTTATCATTAGTTGTTATTTATGGAGTTGGTGCATTGCAAGTAATGAATGAACATATGACACTTGGGACTATTATTGCAATAGGACTATATTTTCAGATTTTAGTTCAACCGACATACGAGTTATTGAATAATAATATTCATTTAAGAAAAGTAATACCTATTTTTGACAGGTTATATGAATATTTTGATTTAGAGAATGAACCTTTAAAAGATGAAATAATTTCATTAGATGGTGAAATCAGTATAGAAAGAGTTTCATTTTATTACAATGAAAATGTTTGTGCACTTAATGATATTAGTTTTATTATAGAGCCTAAAAGTTTTGTAGCTTTAGTTGGAAGATCAGGGTCTGGAAAGAGTACTATTGTGAAGTTGCTTTTATGCTTTTACAGACCAACATCGGGGAAAATTAAGATTGGTGGAAAAGATATATTAGATATGGGGGTTAATGTTTTAAGAAAAAATATAAGTTTTGTTCCACAGGACATAGAATTATTTAACACAAGTATAAAAGAAAATATAAGGTTTGGTAAACCAGATGCTTCAGATGAGGAGATTTTTGAAATTTGCAAAAAATTAAAATTACATGGAAAAATTATATCATTACCTGAGGGTTATGATACTATTATTTCTGAGAGAGTTAATTTATCTGGGGGAGAAAAACAAAGAGTTGCGATAGCGAGGGCATTAATAAAGAAGCCAAAAATTTTCATTCTTGATGAGCCAACGTCTTCATTGGACCCTGAAAACGAAATGATATTAAGTGAAATACTTAAGGAAATTTCCAAAGATTGCACTGTTATAGTTATTGCTCACAGGCTTACAACAGTAGTAGGTGCAGATAAAATAATTGTTTTTGAGAAAGGTAAAGTTGTAGAAGAAGGTACACATAGTACATTAATAAACAAAAATGGTCTTTATTCTAAGTTTATCTTAAACAACAAGAATTTAAAACAAGTTATATGATTTTAGATGTTAATAAAAAATATCATCAGTGAGGTGCTGTCGATGAGAGCTCTTTTTAAATTGGCTTTGCGAAATATCATTGCTAAAAAAGTAAGGTTTTTTATATTATTTCTTACTTTTGTTTTATCTGCCGTAACTTTAATGGCAGCTATATTTTTTAAAGATGCGGCTATTGAATCCAGAAAAGAACAGCTTAGAAATAATACATTAAATAGTCAAATAGTAGTACTTTCTTCAAATGAGAGAGATATTTATTTTAAGCCAGAGGATGTGTTAAATAAGATAAAAAATATTGAGGGCATAAAATATATTGTTGAAAGATGTGGAGGTGTTGCTGCATATCAAGATGAAAAAATAAATGTAGTTGGTGTCGACTTTAATAAACAATCACAAGTTTATTCATTCAATTATATTAATCACATACAACTACCTGCTTCTGAAAATCAAATTGTTGTGAGCAAGGTGTTTTCAAAAAAGTATGGATTGAATATTGGAGATGTTATTTTATTATCTACTCAAAATAATGAAATAAAATTTAAAGTTAGCGGAATTGCAGAGGATAAAGGAATTTTTCAAGAAGGTAATATTGTTTTTGTAAATATTGATGCTGCACAAAGATTATTTAAAAAAGAAGGGTTGGTGTATTCTATTGGTATTACACTAAAAAATCTGGATAGTATTTCTGATGTTGCTAATGATATAAAAAAAGCCATTGGTTCTGGGTACATAGTTGAAGAAAGGTATGATATAGAAAGTTATAAAGCTTATGTTGGAACGATAAGCATGGCATTGAGTATTTTTAGTGCGTTTGCTATTTTCATAACTTTATTTTTAACATATTCTACTTTCAAGACAGTACTATATGAGAGGATTTCACAAATTGGTACTTTAAGAAGCTTAGGAGCAACTAAAATGGAAATATTTATAAGTACATATATAGAAAGCTTCATAATTATTACAATTTCCACTATAATTGGTTTAATTGTAGGTTTTCCTTTTTTGCATTTTATTCTTAAATTGATAGTTGAAGATGAAATTATAATGAAATTTAGCATTCTAAAGTTTATGTTAGTATTTTTTATGCTTTTGATTACAGGCTTATTAAGTGTTATTTTGTCAGTTTTGAGGATACTTAAAATTTCTGTAGTAGATATCATAAAAGGTAATGTGGAAAAACATACCAAAAAGAAAAATATTCTTAAAAATCATGCCGGAGCAGTGATGATATTTGTGTCTATAATATTATTGATTTTAAGTGAGAAAATGAATAATGGTATTTTTTATCTTATCTCTGGAATTATTTTATTTTCGTTTTCATTTATTTTGCTTATAGAGTTTTTACATATTTTAATTAATAATACTTTATTAAAATTTATAAATTTACTGGGACCGGGAGCAAGATTGTTAAATAAAGAATTTAAAAGAGACTTTTCAAGATCAGCGGAATCTATAATACTTATTAGTATAATAATTGGAATAGCATATCTTAGTTTTACTTTATCATATTTGGTCAAAGAAAGTGTAGATAAGGTATATAAAGGTGTTGATATTGTTATTAATACAGATTCTTCAATGGGGTCCTTAGATGAAAAATTATCCTCTATTTCAGGGGTTGATAAAGTTGTTTCGCAGTTAAGGGTAAAGGAACGTATCAGAGATATGGATGTAGAAATTTCAGGAATTGATCCAGAGAAATATAAAGATTTTTCTTTTGAAATATATAAAAATGGTTCAATAGATGAATTATTTAAGCAATTAAATTATGGAAAAAATATTGTAATTACAAATACATTTGCTAAGAACACAAATACTAAAGTTGGTGATTATATTCAAATTAAATTAAAAACAAAAGCGAAGGGAGAAAAATATAAAGTTATTGGAGTTGTAAGTAGTTTTGAGAATATGGGCAAAGTTCTTTTTATATCTAAGGACAATTTTATAAAGGACATTGGTTCTAATGACTACACTTTATATTTATTAAAAATCAAAAAGAATTACAATGTTAGCCAAGTGGAAAATGGTATAACAGAAATGTTGGGGGAAAAAGCTTACTATAGTATAAATTCACTTGAAGAAATGAAAAAATTAAATGCTGAAGATAATAATAGATTGTTTTTAATAGTAAATGCATTATTTTTAATATCGGTGTTTATAAGTATTTTTAGTTTAAATAATAATCTTATTATAAATGTTTTGACGCAGGTTAGATATTTTGCAATAAAAAGAACGGTTGGGATGTCCTTAAAGCAATTGTTATTTAGTATAATAGGCGAGGGGGTTATTATAGGTTTTGAGGGAGGAATTTTTGGCTTATTATTTGGATTTTGCCTGAATCTATTTATTGTGAAAATTTTGTCTTATTATGTTGGAGATTTATCTTTTGGTTATAATTATTTAGTGTATTTAATTTTATTACTATCTTCGATTTTTATCGGTTTTATAAGTTCAATTTATCCTTTTATTAAAATTAAGAAAATTAATATTGTAGAAGCAATAAAAGGAATAGAGTAAGCAAAAAATAAAAATATAGGGAGGGACCAAAATGGGTATTTTAAAGACAGAAAAAATATTTAAAGAATACAATGTGGAAGGAAATGTGACAAAAGTTCTTAATGGTATTGATTTAGAAATCAATGAAGGAGAGTTTGTTTCTATTATGGGACCGTCTGGCTCAGGGAAAAGTACTTTGTTGTATGTACTTAGTGGTTTAGAAAAACCTACTTCTGGCAGTATCTTTTTTAAGGGAGAAGGTTTAACTTTGTTAAATGATGATAAATTAAGTAAAATGAGAAGGAGGGAATTTGGATTTATATTTCAGTTTTATAATTTGATACCTAATTTAAACGTTGAAGAAAACATAACACTCCCCTTAGAACTTGAAGGAATAAATAGGAAAGAATATAATAGCAATATTGATAAAATTTTAGAAAAGGTCGGATTAATTGAAAAAAAGCAGAATTTTCCTTATCAATTATCCGGAGGACAGCAACAACGAGTGGCTATTGCAAGAGCGCTGATAATCGATCCTAAAATAATATTTGCTGATGAGCCAACTGGAAATCTTGATTCAAAAGCGGGAGAAGAAATTTTAAAGCTTCTGTATAATTTGAGTAAAGAAAATAATAAAACAGTATTAATGGTTACTCATGATAATTATGCTGCATCCTTCAGCGATAGGATAATTAAAATAAAAGATGGGGTAATTGAGTGAATTTTCCTCAATTTTTAAAATTGTTAGATTCATTGATTTGGATTTTACTTATAGACGAACTTTTTATGTAAATAAATGCTTTCAATACTTACGATACTTGGCATAATAATGGGAGCATTTCTGTGATAAAAAATATAAGATTTGAAATAAAAAGTACCTCCTGATAAAATACAAGATGTCGATTGTTCATGAACACGACTCTCAAATAACAAGGAGGTACCTAATATGAAGTATAACCAAAATTTAAAGATATTGCAAGTAACAGAAAAAACAGTTTGTGTCAAGTAGTTGTAGGCAAATTTTTTTCTTCAAATTTTATCCGCATAATGTTTAACGTATTGTGAATTTTCGTGCAATTATTTTTGCTCCATTCTTCTTTTTATATTGCGCCTTTTATATGACTTTTAGTTCACTTAAACATTTGTATCTTAGTATTTCCCTTATTGCTTTTCGACTGTTTGTCATTGCGCAACCTTCAAACGGCATACCGCCTCTTTGTATGTGATATGCCTTAGCTTTTTTCTGCTTTTTGTTTACATCCGCTGCTGATAGTTTTATTTCTTCTTTTACCTCTGCTAATTTTTCATCCGATATTGTCACATTAAAATATGCTTCTACAACACTATTAAGTTTTTCACTTGTCTTTAAGGCTGTATATGCTAATATAAAAGTAAGCCAAAAAGTGGCTCTGTGCTGACGAAAAAGTGATCCACTTTTCAGAAAAAACCTGTAAAATTTATTATACAAGATAAATTTTACAGGAGGTTGGAAGGTGTGATTATTGACGTGAATTTATACCAAAAGATTAGAGAAATGTATACAGTACATCAAATGTCTCAAAGGGCTATAGCCAGGGAATTAAAAATTTCAAGGAATACTGTAAGAAAATACTGCAAAGGTGACAATGTTCCTTGGGAGAGAAAAGAATATTCCCGTGAACCTGATGTCTTAACACCTGATGTAATGGACTTTATCAGGCAGTGCATTAAAGAAGACGAAGCAGAAGGAATAAAAAAACAACAACATACAGCCAGAAGAATATATCATCGCCTTGTAGAAGAAAAAGGATTTAAAGGTGGAGAATCCACAGTAAGATTGGCTGTACAACAACTTAAAGATGAAATACCAAAAGCATTCGTTCCCCTTGAATTTGACCCTGGAGAAGCAGCACAAGTAGATTGGGGCGCAAAACTGTGTACCTTGACAACAAAAAAGTTACTATAAATCTTTTCTGTATGCGACTCTGCTACAGTTGTGATATTTTTGTAATGGCATTTTATCGCCAAAATGAAGAATCATTTTTAGAAGGTAATGTAAAAGCATTTGAACATTTTGGTGGTGTACCCCACAAGCTGATTTTTGATAATGCAAGAGTTGCAGTAAAGGAAGGTTTTGGGGCTCATGCAAAACCTCAGGCCCGTTATCAAGCATTGAGTGCACATTATGCATTTAAAATGGAATTCTGTAATCCAAGTAAAGGAAATGAGAAAGGACTGGTAGAAAATCTGGTAGGCTGGATAAGACGCAATATTTTAGTTCCTGTACCAAGAGTAAAGGATATTGATGAATTAAACCAAATTCTTATGACAAACTGTTTGAAATACCGTTCCCATCAGATACGCGGCCATGAACAGACAGTCGGCCAAATGTATGAAATAGACAAATCATTATTATACTCACTTCCTAAATATGTATTTGATTCAAGTAAAAGCATATCAGTCAGTGTAGACGAGTATTCAACAGTACGCTTTGATAGGAACAATTATTCAGTACCAGTAAAGTATGTAGGTAAAAATGTCAGTATCAAAGCATATGGAAATATATTAATCATCTTCTATCGTGGACAGGAAGTTACTAAGCATAACAGAAGCTATGGTTCCAACAAAACCACTTACAAGCTAGAACATTACATAGATCTATTAGAGCAAAAACCCAGAGCTGTATTCAATGCAAAGCCTGTAAAAGACCATGTCAAACAAGAATTATTAGAGTGGGGACAAATACTTCCGAGCGGAGCCAGGGACATGGTAAAAGTTCTGAGACTTTGTGTAGACTACGGTTTAGACAAGCTTCTAGAGATTAAAAAACAAATTCCAGCAGGTGTGACACCTACTGTTGATTTAATCCGCGGTTATTTAATAGATCACAACACACCAGTGAAAAGTACACAAAAAATTATAGATACCGTAAATGTAGAAGAAGTTGATTTAAGTATATACGATAGACAATATGTGGTGGCACAATGAATAAAATAAATGTAGCTGAAGAAACAATAAAACTTTATGCCAAACAGCTAAAATTGCCGACTTTTGCACAATACACAAGTATTATTAGACGTATGGATAGCAATATGGGATATGAGGAATTTCTCATAGAATTAATGAAAAAAGAAGTAGCTTCCAGGCAAGAAAATCAGCAAAAGCGCCGCATACACAAAGCGGGATTTCCCTACCTGAAAACCCTTGACGAATTTGATTATACCAGACTCAAATACGTCGAACAAGCCTTTATATGGGAACTTGCCACATGTGAATTTATATCCAAACGGCAGAATGTCATTATGATAGGAAACACTGGCACAGGCAAAACTCATATTTCAATAGGCTTGGGACTAAAGGCCTGTAAAGAGGGATATAACGTAAAGTTCTATACTGTTGCCAATCTTGTCACTGAACTTACAGAAGCGCAAGAGTACAAAAAGCTTTTGAGACTTGAAAAACAGCTAGAAAAAGTGGACCTATTGATTCTAGATGAACTATCATATCTATGCTTTAATAGGAACCAAGCTGATTTATTATTTAGGATAATTTCGGACCGTAGTGAAAAAGGAAGTGTAATTGTATCCACGAATCTTGAATTTTCGAGATGGACAGAAATGTTTGATAATACTACAATGGTAGCAGCATTAGTAGATCGTCTAACTTTCCGTTCACATGTATTAAATATGAATGGAGAATCTTTCAGGCGTGATAATTCGCAAATTGAATAAATTATTATCTGCGTAGACGGTCACTTTGTAAATGCTGATTTTAGTAACTATAGGTGAATAAGAGCAAATATTTTTAAAAACCCACATATTAACCATAGGGAAAGTCTTTTAGTAATGGCTCAGAAATTCATTAGCACATGGATCACTTTTTCAATAGCAGAAGTGGTTCAAAAATTCATTAGCATGTGGCTCAAATTTCTATTGACATTCACATTTATCGGCAGGAATTTATACAGGAATAGGTATTGGACTTGAAATTATTAGTCCTATAAAAATTAATAAAAATATCAAAGGAGATGCTAAAAATGATTAATTATGTTAAAAAATGATTAATTATGTTAAAGCTTTTATAATTGTATTTGTTGGATCTGCTATTGCGGATTTTATATTTAATTTAATTTTTCACAAAAAAGCAACAACAGAGGTCTATAATAAAAAAGACTTAAAATATATACTTTTTCATAGCTTTATTTTAGGTATAATACTTTTTATATGTTTCAAAATATTCAATATTGATTAATAATAAAACTAAAGACTGACTTACAAATTTTCAATTATTGCTAGCATTCATAAGTTCTGATATTGTAGCAAAAGAATATCCTTTAGATTTAAGTCTTTCAATAATTTGTGGCAATGCTGCTAATGTTTCTGATTTGCCTTCATGCATAAGAATAACTGAGCCAGGAGATGTTCTCGATACAATTGTATTTATTATATTTGGTATTCCAGGATTCTTCCAATCATCTGGATCAACAGTCCAAAGTACAACATGCAGACCCAATGCATTAGATATTTTTAAAAGAGTATTATTAAATGCTCCATAAGGTGGTCTAAATAAATCAGGTTTTATTCCTGTTGCATTAACAACAATTGCCTGTGTTTTATAGAGTTCGTCAATCATTTGTTGGGGTGGCATTTTAGGCATGTATTGATGACTGTATGAATGAAGACCTATTTCATTACCATTGTCGGCTATAAATTTTAGCAAAGCGGGATTCTTTTCAGCCATTTTTCCTACTACGAAAAAAGTTGCTTTAACATTTAAGCTTTTTAATACGTCTACGTATTTATTAGTAAATTCTTTTGATGGTCCATCATCAAAAGTAAGCGCAACTATTTTCCCTGCTTTTTTATTAATACTGAATATATTGCTATTCATTGGTAGTGGACTGTTAAAAAGTTCATTTCTGTTGCTTCTATTGACTAGCGATAATATTTCACTATTAGATATTGCACTTGATGCTATTATAGATGTAACTTTACTTGTACTACTTTTAATCGGATTTTCTGTAGTAGTAATGGACGTTATTATTGGATTATTTACCTTTTTAGTTTTTATCTTATACATAATTTTAATGGATTTAAGATGGTTTGCAGAGGTATGCTTGATAAATAAATTTTTACCGTAAAAAAGGCTAAATCCTATTAGCGCTAAAATTAATAAAGAAATAGTCAAAATTGTTAATTTCCTTGATTTAACTGATGCCATGATTTATCACTCCAATAAATAAAAAGGATTACTATTTTAGTATAAGGCAAGTTAGTATACAAAATCAACTTTTAAAAATGAAATAATAAGTTATTAGCTAATGAAAGAATTGATAATTTATATAGGTGATAATAGCTTAATATATAATATATGGTATAATTGCCATTATGATACTAATATTTAATTAACAATCTAAGTTTAGTTATAGTGTCGAAAGTAAAATTAAATTAATTTCATACAACATATTGTACATAAATTAAAATTTTCTGCAATATGTAGCATAATAATTTCTAACAAAGTAGTTTTGACACTTAAATCAAATTTTAATGTTAAAATTTTATCGTAAATCATTTTCAAAATGGCAAATTTTATTGTGTTTTCAAGCAAAAAGAGTATAATAATATTTCGTGAAACAAAATCGTTGAGTAATTTTTAATTTGATATGGCAAATCCTTTTTTAAAACTTTCAACATAGTTAAATTTGCTGGAATCTTTAGTTGGGGGTATTAGTTAATGGAAATAAAGGAGGTCCTAATTGTAGAGGACAGTAAACTGAATGCTCAAATAACAGCAGATACTTTAAATAAATACGGATACAAAACAGAGATAGTATTAACAGGGGAAAAGGCCATTGAAAAAGCAATACATTGTACCAAAAGTCCAGATTTAATTCTTATGGATATAGAACTTAGTGGAACAATTGATGGTATAGATACAGCTAAAATAATTCAACAACATAAAGATATTCCAATTTTATTTTTAACTGCTAATACAGGTAAAGAAATAATGGAAAAAATAAAATCAGTTTCAGCGTATGGCTATATTCTAAAAGGTGTAGATGAATGTGTGCTCATTTCTCAAATAGAAATGGCTTTTAATCTGTATGAAGCAAAAATGCAGATAAAAAAGAGAGAAGAATTATTTCATAGCATGTTTGAAAATCATGATGTAGTTATGCTGCTTATTGAACCAGAATCAGGACATATTGTTGATGCTAACAAAGCCGCTTGTGATTTTTACGGTCTTTCTAAAGAAGCTATGCTGCAGATGAACATAGAATCTGTTGCTGGCATTTTTACAATTGATGGCTGTCATAAGTGTTCTGAAGTATTAAAAAATGGTTGCAATCCTTGCATTTGCCTTCAAAAATTAGTTAATGGGAAAGAAAGATTGGTAGAAACATATTCAACCCTTTTAGATTATCAAGGAAAAATGTTGATGCACGTAATTGTTTTTGATATTACTGAAGAATGGAAAGTTAAGAAAGATCTTGAATTTTATAAAAAACTTTTTGAAGACTCACTTAATGAAATTTACATATTCCATTCACAGTCACTGAAATTCATCGCAGTAAACCATGGAGCAAGAGAAAATTTAGGGTATAATGAAGAAGAATTCAAAGAAATGACTCCTGTTGATTTAAATCCAGAGTTTACGTTACAAACTTTTAAAGAATTTCTTGAGCCTCTTTCAAATGGAGAACGAAAATTAATCATTTTTGACACAATGAACCGCAGGAAAGATGGCTCTTTATATCCAGCAGAAATTCACTTAGAACTTATAGAATTTGGGGAAGAAAAAGTATATGTAGCACTTGCTGTAGATTTGACAGAGCGCAGAAAGATAGAAAATGATCTAAAAGAAAAGAATGAAATTTTAAATACTATAACTTTTTATGCAGGAGATGCAATTATCATGATTGATGATAATGGCAAGGTAACTTTCTGGAATCCTGCGGCAGAAAGGATACTTGGCTATTCAAGAGACGAAATAATAGGAAAAGAACTACATACAATTGTGGTTCAAGATAAACAATTATATGAGGCATATAGAAATGCCTTTGAAAGATTTCGATTAAACGGTAAAGGAAGCATAGTAGGCAAAACAGTTGAAATGAAGACAAGACATAAACATGGCCATGAGATTGATTTAGAAGTTTCGCTTTCTGTTGTCAAAATCAATAATTCGTGGCATGCTATAGGAATAATTCGTGATATAAGTGAACGTAAGAAATTTGAGGAATTGCTTTACAGTCAATCAGTTACTGATCCACTTACAAATATCTATAATAGGCGTTTTTTCATGCAGATATTAGAGCAAGAAGCAGGGAGAACAAAAAGGAGTAAAAAGGTATTTTCACTTATTATGTTTGACTTGGATCATTTCAAAAACGTGAATGACCGTTTTGGACATGCAGCAGGAGATACAGTTCTTAAAGGAGTTGCTGATACGGTAAAAGGAAGAATACGGAAGACGGATTATTTTGCTCGGTGGGGAGGAGAAGAATTTATAATTCTCCTGCCCGAAACTTCCTTGAATAATGCAACTAATCTGGCTGAAGAGATTAGAATGCAGATAAGTACAGTGAAATTTGGAGATGTAGGTAACGTGACGGCAAGTTTTGGAGTTACTGAATACAGAGAAAATGACACAATTGACACCGTTCTTTTGAGAGTAGATAATATGCTTTATGAAGCAAAAAATGATGGGAGAAATTGCGTAAAAAGCGTATAAAAGTGTGTTGAAATATTTGAGATAGAGGGAGGATAGAAAATTGGACCTCTAAGCAGGTCTCAATGAAAAGCTATGGAAGAAGGAAAAAGTAGTAAAAACATTCTTATAGTAGATGATTCTACATTAGTACGGCTTATGGTTAAAGATATATTAAAGGCAGAGGGATATGATGTTGATTCTGCATCTACTGCTGAAGAAGCAATGTTGAAAGTAAAAGATAGAAAAGAATTGTTTGATTTAGTAATTGTAGATATTAATCTGCCAAGTCAAAACGGTTTTGAATTTATAAAGAAACTAAAATCGCAAGCGGGATACAAAGACATTCCAGTGATGATATTAAGTGGAGATGCTACAGCACCTTCAATTACGCATGCAATAGAAGTCGGCGCAATTGAATATCTTATTAAACCATTTAAGGAAGATGAGCTTGTAAAACGTGTAGTAAAACTAATAGGGTGCATTAAAGAAGAAGATCACTATCCAGAACTTAAAGAGTTTTTAAAAAAAGAAATAAACCGTGCTAAGAGGAGCAACGTTAACCTTTCTTTAGTCTTGGCACAATATGAAGGAAAAATCAGAGTTGAAATTTCAAAAGTAGCAGAACAGGTAAAAAACAAACTTCGTGACATAGATATAATATTTGAGATTGATAAAAATACTTTAGCTTTAGTTCTTCCTATTACAGGAACTAATGGTGCAGAGATTGTAATAAAAAAAATTAAAGATAAACTGTCGGGCAAGTGGTATTTTGGCATAAGTACATATCCTGATAACGGTAAAAATGAAGAGGAGCTAATTAATTTTGCAAAAGAAGGATTAATAAAAGATATATCGAATTCAAAACAAGATACGGCAGAAACAAAAGAAATGTAGGAGTTATACAAACAGTAATTTTAAAACACATATAGAATTAGAAAAGCAATTGAGAGAAATCAAAGAAACGATATAAATTAGAATCTAAGAATAGTGGATTAACGGATATAATGTTAAGCCATATCCGTATATTATCAGGCGAAGATACAAAAAATTTGTTTTATCATTGAAAGTGTAATGATACCAGAAAACTAGACAGACAAAAAAACAAAAATAAGTTAGAATATAAGTATTTTATAAAAAATATTTCACACCAAAACAGCATAATAAAATGAAAATAAAAAACAAGTAGAAAGGCTGTGATAAAAATGGAAGAAACCTATCAAAACATGGTAAAAACTGTGCACGATTATATAGATTTGTTCATGCGGTGAAAATGTACTTATAACGCTTGCTATAGAACCTGTTAAAGCAGACTATTTCAAGGATGATAGCGTACAGCATTGTATAGTGCAGTGTAGAAAATGCGGAAAAATGTACATATCAGAATATTAATACACTTTTTAGATGTACTTAAATGGAGGTTTTTAAATTGTACAAATATTTAATAATATTTATTAGTACAATGATTTTAACTTTTATTGCAGAAATTATCTTTAAATTAATTTTTCACAAAGGTACTCGAGATATAGGAAAAGATTGGAAATATCTTTTATATTATTTCCTAATCTTATGTGCTTTGTTTTTTATAGCGTATTGGACGTTTCCTAATGTTTTCTATAAATAATTTAAAATAGAATATTAATATACCTGTAAATGCAAGTATTTTTTATTTAAGGATGCAATTAAGCTTATAAATATGTTCTACAAAAAAATTATGACATCTTAATAAAGTCAATAATAAAGCCTGTTTCTGGTCCTAAATTTGATAACATTTTTCTAACGTGATAGATAAAATTATTTGTCATCATGTACGTAAGCTAAAATTATAAGTAATAATGAACCTTTTGTTATCTGAACGAAATAAAAGGGATGAGAATTATTGATGAGAAATATGATTTTGGCAAAAAAATTATTGTATATTTAGTTTTTGAATTCATATTATCAATTATTGTTATTCCTATACTGATATTTTATGGACCATTCGCAAATATAAGAAATACTTTAGTTACATCTGCAATGACAACTTTTAGTCATAAATATATAGTTACATTATTCTTATCCCAGAGTAAGATAGATGAAATTATGAAAAATTCTAATAATATCGCTACAGGAAGTAGCAATAAAAATATATTGAATTTTACAAATTCTCATGATAACACAATTGAAGTATATGATATATCAAGCAATAGATTTAAAGGTAAAGTAATATTAATACATGATCCAACAAGGATACAAGTTGGTATATCAAGTAAATTGCCTAAAGAAGGTGAAACAGTAAGTACGATTGCTAAAGAAAATAATGCTATAGTTGCAATTAATGCAGGCGGTTTTATCGGGTTTGTAAATGGAGCATGGACAGGCAGTGGTGGAATACCAGGTGGCATTATCATTCATAATGGAAAGATTTTATATAATAATGCATACAGTACAGATGGTAAAATAGATCTTATAGGATTTACCAATGATGGTAAACTACTTGTTGGTAAATACACTTTAGATGAAATAAAAAACGTTGGAATAAAAGAAGGAGTTAGTTTTAGACCTGCACTTATTATTAATGGAGAGCCTATGATAAAAAAAGGCGATGGTGGGTGGGGCTCAACATCAAGAACAGCTATAGGACAGAGAAAAGATGGTACAGTAATATTCTTAGTTATTGATGGAACGTTTATTAGAGGTTTAACTGGTGCAACTTTAAAAGATGTTCAGAATATAATGCTAGATTATGGGGCAGTTAATGCCGCAAACCTTGACGGTGGTTCTTCAACAACACTCTATTATAAAGGAAAAGTAATAAATAATCCAATAAACCCCCTTGGTGAAAGAATGGTTCCAACAATCTTTTATGCAAAATAATATAAAAATATTAAAAGTGAACCACTTTTACAATATTATAAGTGATTTAAAGCTATTTTATAAAAGTAAATCAATTTTTATTCACAAAAACTATTTTGGGGGAGGATTTTTTTATTTTTTGCAGAATAAAGTACATGTAAAGAAGTAATAAAGCTAATTTTAAGTTAAGAAGTAAAAAGGTTTATAAGGTCTAAAACTTGTTGGAGCTGATATATGTAGACTTTCCTCCTTAAATGCTTTAATAATACTTATAATTTTGCACAAAAGAAAGAAGATCTGACATATTTAGATAAAAATTTTTGGTGTGATAGGAAAAAAGCATATTTTATAAATAAGCCTAAATCAAGGCTTTTGAGATATGCACAAGTCTATATTTAACAATTATAAAAGGTGGTGGTTTTGTGTGAAAGTGCAAAACTATAAATATAAATTTGGATTGGTACTTGCAATTATTATTTTGGTAATAAACTTGATTTTTGTTAAATTTTTACCTTCTATTATGGTTACACAGTGGGATTCTAATGGATCACCTACTACACATATGCCGAAGATCTTCTTTTTATTTTTTGGACCTGCAATTCAGACATTGATATACGCAGCTTTAAGATCAAAATATCAATTTAGATTACATTTAATAGAAATTCCTTTGCCTAAGAAAGTAGCTGGGGCAATAGTTTATATTTTATATGTTGCTGTGTCTTTAATAATTGCTATTGGAGATATAGTGATTATTTATAAGAATTTGTAAAAAAACGTAGCACAAAGGGTGAAACAGGTAGATGATTGAATTTATAGACGTTTTTAAGTCTTATTATAGAAGTAACTTAAAAGCAGTGGATGGCATAAATTTTAGAGTGGAAAAAGGCAAAATATTCGGATTTTTAGGGCCGAATGGGGCAGGAAAAACTACAACAATTAAATTAATCATTGGTGCTTTGAAACCAGATAGAGGGAAAATATTAATCGGAGGTTTTGACATTACAGAAAACCCTTTAGAAGTGAAAAAATTAATCAGCTATGTGCCTGATGATCTTAATATATTTAATAGGCTTACTGGGGTAGAATATTTACAGTTCGTGGCTGACATGTATGAAATGAACAGAGTAGTAAGACAGTCAAATGTCGAGAAATATTCTAAGATATTTGGAATTTATGATGCCCTTAATATGAAAATAGAAAGTTATTCACATGGAATGAAACGAAAACTTTTTATTGTAGGTGCATTGATGCATGATCCAATAGTGTTAATTATGGATGAGCCTTTTAATGGACTTGATGTAAAAGCAACTGTCGATTTAAAAGATATATTACATAGTTTAAAAAAAGAAGGCAAAACGGTGTTTTTTTCAACACACATGTTAAATATTGCTGAAGATATTTGTGATGAGATTGCAATTATTAAAAGAGGAAAAATAATTTATGAGGGAACATTAGCAGATCTTAAATTACAGAAAAATAATTTATACGATTTGGAGAAAATCTACGTAGAGATGATGAAAAATGAGTAAAGCTTTTTTGCTGTTTAAACATCAAATTAAGTCTAGATATGGATTACACGGAATTCGATATTCTTGGAAATATGATAGAGATAACTTTATTAACAGATTATTAATAAGCAGTGCTGTTATTTTCTTTTTATGCTTTACAATGTATGGATATACGGAAACTAATAGATACATATATAAACAACTATTTGTAGTAGGAAAACAAGATATGATGATTCAAATCCTATTGAATCTTGCCATAGTTGCTATATTTACAATAGGGTTACCTGGTATATTTATATCGCTTGCAATTAATCAAAATGAAATAAATTATATTGTAAGCTTTCCGCTTAAATCATGGCAAATATTATTTACGAATTTTTTAGGGGCATATTTGCTTGAAACAGCTATTGCAGTTTTTCTATTAGTGCCTGGATTTATCATATATGGATTAAACACGCAAGAAGGTTTGAAATATTATATATCTGGCCTTTTTATAATTTTGTTACTATCTGTTATTCCAATAACGATTCAGATGCTTGTTATAATTTTAATTCAAAGATTAGGATACCTTATCAATAATCGGAGTCTGTCAAATGCTGCAGCATTTATTGCTAATATATGTATTATTGCATTTATAGGATTACAAAATAGATATTCAAACTTTACTGCAAATACAAAGATAAAAGCACTTAATCTTAAATTGTTTGAAATCTATTATCCAGAAGTTTTGGCTTATAAAGCTATAGTGGTCAGAGGATTGTATTCTTTCGGTTATCTTATTATATTTATTTTTATATCTATAGTTTTTTTTGTTTTATTAATTTATTTAATGTCTGATACTTATATTTGTAATATAACAAAAAATTCAGAAATAATATCCAAAACTAAGAAAGTGAACTTGACAAAATTACTTCCTAAAAGTAAGTTCGGGTCATTGCTATACTATGATATTAAACAATTTTATGATAATTCTACTTTTGTTATGTACGGAATAGTAACGACGCTCTTTATACCTGTAATATTACTATATACTACACATAGTGAGATATTTTTAGCTTTTATCAAAGGGCACGCTCCATCTCCTGTTGTTACTATTACGATAGCATTTATTTATATACTTATAGGTGGCTCAAACAAGGTAGCTGCAACATCGATATCACGTGAAGGCAAGAACTTCATATATTTAAAATCATTACCCATCGAATCAAAAGATATAATAAAGGTAAAGTTAACACACTGTAATATACTAAGCATTATTATTGGGTTATTTGTTGCAATTATCAGTTATATATTAACTCATGTTGAAATATTTTATATTTTAATCGCTTTTTTAATGGGCTTTTTTGCATTGAACATATATTTTATTTTTAGTATATTTTTAGAGTTATCGTATCCAGTGCTTCAATGGGAGAATCCAAAGTATGCAATGAGATCTAGCATTAATTTTGCAATATCATATATTGTGTTAATTTTATTTTTGGCGCTAGGAATAGGTTTTATTATACCAAGATTGTCTACGCTTAATACCTCATACTTTATTAGATATAGTTTGATGACAATATGTATATTGATTGCATTAAATTTTATTCTTTATAGAGTTTTAATAGGTTATGGGAGTAAGATGTATTATGAAATAGAAATATAGATATGTAAACTAAATTGTCTGCTAACAAGGAAGAAGTTAATCATCACAAATACTATATTTTAATGATGATCGAAGAGCAGTCTTTGAGTATATCGAATCCTGGTATAATAGAAAAAGGATTCATAGTGCCATTAATTAAAAGACCCCATAAGAGGTTTATGAAACTACTCTTCTAATGACATAAAAATTAAACTTTTTGTGTCTATTCTATTGACATAAGTCCATTATTGATCAAAACACTTTTAGTACATTAGCAGTAAACTATTTTGTTTGGAATGATGATATTCAAAATTACTTTAGAGGAAAATAAAAAGGTTTATTGACACTTACAAGAGAAATACACATAAAAAAAGAAAAATTGCCAATAGTAAAATCCTTCCCCAAAAACTATGCGATTGGAAGAAGTTTTATGGCAAAAATACAAATATTGAGAGAATCCTAAAATTCTTCCCGAATGGGAAGGTCATAGATAATCCAGCCCTTCATTGAGCAAGTCCATTTTTTCACTTTACAAAAGGATACGTCCACAAATTTGGTTTCTCGGTTATTACAGTAAGAAAAGACAAAAGACCACTAATCGATTGAAAGGAATACCAGACAAGATATCCAAGGGAAGAAGAACTAGAAGCAAATGGAGATGTTGATGCATGTTTAAAAAATTATTTCATTTCTTCTGATTTTAACATTTCTTTTAGTTTCAAGTTTGACTTCTGTTTTTGTTATAGGAAGCTATGATTTAAAAAGTATAGTACGGATTTTTCATTTTCGCTTTGCTCAAATCAAAAATCCGAATTTATAACGCACCTCTGCTCATTCTTCGCAGACGTGCTATTCTTTTAGAAGCTCAAATTAAGTTTCAAGTATATTTGATAAAATAGTAAAAATATTTTTAATATTCTATTGACATTTTAATTGCTATATGCCATAATATAATCGAAGGTAGAAATCAAAAATAAAAAGAGGATTAGTTTTTAAAGCTAAAAGGCGAGTACCTATATCAAAAGTAAAAGGTGAATAGGTTCTACCAAAGAAATAAAGGTGGCGTGATCAACCACCTTTATTTCTTTATGATAAATAATGTGATACTATTACATTTTCACGGTTGTGACCTAAATTTCTGCTTACTTCTCTTACAGCTTCTCTATCTTTTTTATCTCTTGTACGCTTTTTGCAGTGGAATCATAGTGCTATAACCATATTATAAATTAGCTTAGTTAACGGTTTTTTTAGATTAATGACATAAAACAATACAAAACAATAAATATTAACATATAAATAACAACTAATTAATATAGTCTTAACATTGATTTAGTAAGATTAAAAAAGATAAATCAAGGAGGTTATATTAATGGTGAACAAAAAGAATGCAACAAAAATTATTGCATTATCGACATCTATTTTATTATTAACTTCGGCATTAGTTGGATGTGGTGCAACTGCAGTGAAATCGACAGATGATAACTCAAAAGTATCAACAAATTTAAAGCTTGATGACATAATTTCAAAAGCAAAACAAGAAGGAAAAGTCGTGAGTGTAGGAATGCCTGACACATGGGCTAATTGGAAAGACACTTGGAATGACATATCAAAAAAATATGGTATAAGCCATACTGATACAGACATGTCAAGTGCAGAAGAAATTGCAAAATTTGAGGCGGAAAAAAATAAACCAACAGCAGATATTGGTGATGTTGGAATAACATTTGCACCAATTGCTGTTGAAAAAGGTGTTACGTTACCATACAAAACTACTTACTGGAATCAGATACCGGATTGGGCAAAGGATAAAGATGGTAACTGGATAGTAGGTTATACAGGAACTATTGCATTTATCACAAATAAAAAATTAGTAAAGAATCCTCCAAAAAGCTAGTCGGATATATTATCTGGGGATTATAAAGTAAGTATAGGAAGTGTTGGCAAGGCAGCACAAGCTGACAATGGTGTTTTAGCAGCAGCAATTGCTTTAGGCGGAAATGAGTCAAATATTGGCCCTGCACTTGATTTCTTTTCAAAATTGGCCAAGCAGGGACGTTTATCAATGACAGATCCATCAGTAGCGAATCTTGAAAAAGGAGAAATTGAAGTAGGTATAGTTTGGGATTTTAATGGACTTAATTATAGAGATCAAATCGATAAAAATAACTTCGATGTAACAATACCATCAGATGGTTCGGTTATAAGCGGATATGCGGAAATTATCAACAAATATGCTCCACATCCATATGCGGCTATGCTTACAAGAGAGTATATATTAAGTGATGAAGGTCAAATCAACTTAGCAAAAGGTTATGCCCGGCCAATAAGGTCTAATGTTAATATACCAGACGATATTAAAGCAAAACTTTTGCCTGATTCTGAGTATACTAACGCAAAACCTATAAAAGACTATAAAGCATGGGAAAATACAGAAAAGCAGTTACCACAACTCTGGCAGGAAAAAGTACAAATCTATATGAAGTAGGTGTTTAAATGAACAACAAAGTTATTCTTGTAATGGTAGATGGACTTAGTTATACTGTTGCTATATCGAGAATGGGATATATGATGCATTTAGTGGAAAATAAATTGGCATGGCTTTATTTAGTAAAAACTGACTATGGGTATTGACAATATGGGACATAAATTTGGGGGCAATTCAAAAGAATATAAGTTAAAAGCAAATGAGATTGATAACATCCTTATTCTTCCAGGATTGAGGTTATAGGAATGCGTAAGAGAAAGGATAATCTTTTATTGTTAATATGGTTAATACCATTTATTCTATTGATATTGGCATTTGAAATACTTCCTGTTATAACTATTATAAATAGCAGCTTTTTGCAATCAGGCGGTACATACTATACTTTAAAACAATATAAATTGATTTTTAATAATAAATTCTATCTTCAAAGTATAGAGAATAGTGTGGTAATATCTCTTATATCCAGTATTGTTGGACTATTAGTTGCTTTAATAGGTTCCCATTCAATAACAAAATTACCTGCTAAAATAAGAGATAATGTTTTGATGCTTTCTAATATGACATCAAATTTTGCAGGTGTTCCATTAGCTTTTGCATTTATGATTTTAATTGGCATAAACGGTGTTTTCACAGTTATTGCTAAAAATTTGGGAATTAAGTTATTTCAAGGATTTAATTTATATTCAGAGATGGGACTCATTGTTGTTTATATATATTTCCAGATACCATTAGGAATATTGTTACTGTATCCCATTTTTGATAACATAAAAAAAGAGTGGATCGATGCTGCTGTTATGCTTGGCGCATCAAATGCAAATTTTTGGAGATATATTGGTCTTCCTGTTATATTACCAGGTTTATTGGGAACATTCGGCATACTTTTTGCAAATGCCATGGGTGCATATGCAACCGCATATGCTTTGGTAGGTAATTTTAATTTAATGACAATCCGAATTAGTTCATTGATATCTGGAGATATAACATTAGATCCGAATTTAGCAAGTGCTATGGCAGTTATTTTAGGTTTGATTTTAATTTCTTTTACTTTACTGAATGAAATGATGCTAAAGAAAGGGAATAATGTCAGATGAAGAAAAATAACTATATTCATTATGTGATAATTGTATTTATATTAATATTTCTGTTTCTTCCGTTATTAGCTACATTTTTATATTCTATTGCAACACAATGGGATACGACAGTACTACCAAAAGGATTTACATTTGCATGGTATATAAAATTATTCAGTGATATGAGATTTTTAAAAGCACTTGAAAGGTCACTTATTGTATCTTCATTGACACTGATAATAAGCCTTTTAGTATTAATTCCAACCATTTTTATTATAACTGTTTACTTCCCGAAACTCGAAAAAGTGCTTAAGACATTTACGATAATTCCATTTGCAATACCTGGTGTTATATCAGCTGTTGGACTAATTAAATTATATTCAAATGGACCCTTACCAATTGCTGGTACAATATGGATTCTTTTAGGTGCATATTTTATTGTTTCATTACCGTTCTTGTATCAAAGCATTTATAATGGCTTAAAAGGAATGAATGCTAACATTTTAATAGATGCAGCCAATCTTTTAGGTGCAAATGGAGTTAAAGCATTTTTTCATGTTATTTTACCGAATATGAAAAAAGGAATAATTGTATCTGCACTATTATCATTTTCAATTCTTTTTGGGATGTAAAAAGAATAATATAAAATTATTTCCTTGGACCGTTAATAGGAAAAAGGACATGGAAATGATGGTAAAAGCGGGTGTGGATGGAATTATCACTGACGATCCACAAACTTTGATAAATCTTTTAGAGAAAGACCAACTATAATGCATTTTTCAAGTGAAAAATGATAGTTCCTCTAAACTGATAAACGTTACTGCCTTGTCATACATTCGAAGTACTAGTCGAGTTAGTCAACATCCAACTTTGTTTATCAGACAGAGGTTTCAGTATTTTAAGTACGAGTTTTTAATCTCAAGGAGAGAAAGATAATACTCTATCTAATAACTTAATTATACACTTTTATGTATAATTTATTAGTTAAAAAGGATTATAGGTTGCCTTTATAAACCTAAATATTATTATACAAGGAGAATAATAATATGTCCTCGAGATTGAATTATTTTAAAATATTTGATTTAGGCCTTGGTTTTATGGTAATTTCCATGATTTGGGCAGCGTATAATGCCTATATGCCCATTTTTCTTGGTAATTTTACAAAAAGCAATACTTTAATTGGGTTTGTAATGAGTTGGGATAACATTGCTAATATTTTTATACTCCCATTTTTGGGGATTTTAAGCGATAAAACGCGAACAAGAATAGGCAGGCGAATGCCGTATATACTTGTAAGCATGCCTCTTGCTGGTGTTTTATATGCTTTGCTTCCACTTCAGACAAAACTTTTATCGCTTCTTGTTATAGATTTCCTGTTTAACATTGTTGTGGCTACGTATAGGACTCCTATGGTAGCTTTAATGCCAGATATTGTAGAAGAAGAACACAGAAGCAAAGCTAATGGAGTTATAAACTTTATGGGAGGATTAGGTTCATTAATTATATTTTTTATTGGATCTCAGCTTTATAAAATAAACAAAGCATATCCTTTCTTTTTGTCAGGGATTTTGTCATTAATTATACCTATAATTTTGTTTTTAACAATTAAAGAATCTAAAATAGTTATTGAGGGAAAAAAAGAAAAACAGAGTATTTTAAAATTGCAATTCCTTGCAACTGTGGTAAAAAATCAAAATAAAGAACCATTTTACACTCTCCTTTCAATTTTTATGGCAATTGCGGGTTTTGCTGCAGTTGAAACTTTTTTCACAAGGTATTGCAAAATAGCTCTAGGAATAGACGAAAGTGTTTCTTCTTTTACAATGGGTTTTTATGCTTTGGCATTTTTAGTTTTTGCTTTACCTGCTGGATTTATAGCTACAAAAATAGGAAAAAGAAAAACTATGATGATTGGAGCTTTTGGACAAGGGATTTTATTTTTAATATTTATGATGGCATGTGATTTTAGGACAATCCAAATTTTGATGCCTTTTGCAGGAATGTTTAATGCCTTATTTACAATAAATTCTTATCCTATTGTAGTGAGCTATACTTCGGCTGAAAAAATAGGTACATATACAGGACTTTATTATTTCTTTTCATCCCTGGCTGCAATAGTTACTCCTTCCTCTTTTGGAGCGATTATGGATTTTATAGGATTTAACAAGTTATTTTTAGCAGCGTCTATATGTTTATTTATATCTTTTGCTTTTTTATGGATAATTGGTGAAAAATATAAAAAGGCAATGACATGAAAATATTATTTTTTATGAATATAGTTTTACATATTTATACTCAAATCAGCACCAATGACACCTATACATGATCCATTTTTATCGATTAATGGAATAGATACAGTTAAACATGGAACCTTTGTTATTGCAGATATATAAATTTCAGATATGTATTCTTTGCCTGTGATACACTCCTTAAACCAATCCCTTACATTTGCATTTGCGATACCAGCAGGTGGATTTGAGTAAATAAACCTTCCTTTAATATCATTTGTCCATAGAGCTTCAATTTCTTTGTGATTATTTAAAAAATTGTCAAGTACTTTTTTATGAAAATCTTTATTCATTGAAAGGAATTTATCTGAAATTATTTCTTCCTTTATAGATTTTATCGCAGAAGCTGCTGCATTTTTTATATTATCTGAATTTGTTTGTATTACATTTTTTATCTCATCGCTCTCAGACAATAATTTCAAATCATTTGATGCTTCTTTTAATTTATCACTTAGATTTAATATTTTTTCTGCATTTTCTTTTTGGTGATATATGGAATTGTTCATGCTACCAAAATTGGCTGACACTTCTTTTAATAAATTTTCAACATCTTGAATCCTTTTATCAATATTGTGAACGTATTTATATTCATCTTCAGAAACATTTACAATTTTACTAATCATATTCATAATCGTATTGTTATATTCTTCTATCATGTTCAAGCTTTTTTCTATATTCATTGTGCTATTTACGCTATCCTGAACATTAGTATAATTATTATTTGCTGATATTTTAACAGTTTCTATCTCATTATTTATTTTTTCAATTAGTGTGACGATATCTGATACAGCTTTATTGGTATCCAAAGTTAATTTTCTAATACCATCTGCTATAACTCCGAAGCCATTGCCGTATTTGTCGGCTTTTGCAGATTCTATAGATGCGTTTAATGAAAGTAAATGAGTTTCTTTTGCTATTTTTTCAATTGACTTTAATATTTGGGAAATTTGTACTGATATTTTTGTAAGTTCATTAATGCGATTTAATGTTTCTTCTGTAGTTATAGAAATATTATTTATTTTATCTAAAACTAATCTAATCTCATTGAAACTTTCATCCACAAGCTTTCTAGACTGAATGCCAGTATTGTACATTTCTCCAGTAGTACTTTTAATATTTTCAAGCATTTCAACCAATTTCTTTATTTCGGTAATTGTATTTTTTATATTTTCATAACAAAATGAATTATTTGAAAATATCTCTTGCGATTCAGCATATAACTGTTGTGCAAAAGCATTATTTTCTTCCATGGTAATAGACAATTCTTCTGAAACTGAGAATATGCGGCTTGAAGCAACTTGCGTCTCAAAGATATATTTTACAAGTTTCTTTTTAAGCTTTGCTATTGATATAAGTATGTCTTTCATTATTCCTTTGAAATTAGAGTAGCTTTCATCCTCATTAAGCAGATTATTCGTATTTATAATGTTTAACAACTTCAATAACTTTCTGTTTTTGTATATCATATATTACACCTCTTTTTCATTTGTATAAAAATAAAGCGTCAATCAGATAAAACCGATCAACGCCTTTGTTGACATGCAGATATTTCGCTTAAGTTAAATAGTTAATAAAAAATGGAGAATCTCTCCACAACATTTTTAATTGGTGCGGATGAAGGGATTTGAACCCCCACGTCAAAGACACTAGATCCTAAGTCTAGCGCGTCTGCCAGTTCCGCCACATCCGCATATTAAATTTAATTATTAACCTCAACAATAGTAGTATAATTAATATTTATTGAAATGTCAAGAGTGTGTTTAGGAGCGTTATTGGGATACATCGACCCATTCTCCTTTAACTATTTTATCCATATCATCTACTTTTACAGCTACTGCGGCGTTTACATCACCGGCAGCTGGATATACAATTTTATAATTTTTTAATGATATATCATAATAAATATCGATATCTGTTTTTAATCCATATGGACATACACCTCCAACAGGATGCCCTGTTATTTCAAGGACTTCCTCAGGTGGTACCATTCTTGCTTTGCAGTGAAAAGTATCTTTAAATTTCCTATTGTCTATTTTCTTCTCACCTGACAGTATAACCATTATGTACTTGTCTTTTAGTTTAAAAAGCATGGATTTTGCAATTTCTCCTGGTGAGACACCAATCGCATTTGCAGCTTTTTCGACAGTGCTTGTGTCTTTAAGTATTTTTATCTCGATATTTATATTATTTTTTTCAAAAAATTTTTTTACTGCTTCTACAGACATATCTTACACTCTCCCATTTTGCTATATGATTTAGCAATTTACATTACTAAATTTAATAATACTTTAAAAAGCAGCAGCATGTCAATAATATAAAATAAAATTCAGAGTATTTTACATATAAACTCCAAAATAATATTGCTAAAAAGATATATAGACAAGCAACAAAATTTATATGTATTAATAATATATAAAAGGGGAGGGGATTTATATGCCTAATAATATAGTATTTAATCCGGTTGCTGAACAGCTTAAGACACTTATTCACGGCATGCAGGGTACGACACCAACACCTTTGTTGTTGGATTCGACAACAGGAAAGCTTTTGTCTACTGTTGATGGTTCTGTGACAGTGGCGGGCACAGTAACAGCACAAGGAACGTTGACGGTGACAGCATCAAATTTAGATATAAGACCTCTTACGGGTGCAACAGATTCTGTAACTATAAGCAGTGGCTCAGTGACTGTAGCAGGTACAGTGACGGTGACGGCATCAGCATTAGATATAAGACCTCTTACTGCTTCGACTGATTCGTTTACACTTGGAAGCAGGACATTCTTAGAAGATTCTACTACCATCGCAGGAGTGACTGGTACAGGCGCGGTTTTAATGGAGAATACGGGAAATAAATCGATGTATTCATATTATATTACGAATACAGGGACTAATACTATTACAGTTAAACTTCAGATAAGTCCCACAACGACTGCAACTTATTTTGTGGATGACACAACAAGCATTAATTTGGCAGGTGGATCGATAACTGTTCTAACAGCAATTAAATTTATGCAATATACAAGGTTATATTATGATACTGGTGGTGCTGCGGCTACAGCAGAATTTTACTACAATGCACAGGTTTAAAAATGGGGCTTTATGCCCCATATATTGTCGAATGGAGGGATTTATATGTTGAGTCTGTGTATGATCGTAAAAAATGAAGAAAATAACCTTGGACGCTGTTTAGAAAGTGTTAAAGATATAGTCGATGAGATTATCATTGTTGATACAGGAAGCAATGACAATACAGTGGATATTGCCAAAAGCTTTGGGGCTGATGTTTTTTATTATAAATGGAAAAATGATTTTAGTGCGGCTAGAAATTTTTCACTAGATAAAGCTAAAGGCGATTGGATTTTATTGATGGATGCTGATGATGAGATGGATCGAGAAGATAGAAAGAAAATAAAGAAGCTTTTAGAAGACGATAAAATAGATGCATATTTATTTGAAACAATAAGCTATGTAGGTGATAAGCCGGGAACAGATGCCCTTTCAAATTTAAATGTAAGAATTATAAAAAATAGACCTGAGTACAGGTTTTTAGGAGCAATTCACGAACAAATCCTGATGCCTATATTAAAACACGGCGGCAATGTAGCTGAAGTGCCCATAAAAGTTTATCATTACGGTTATCTCAACAAAAATATTAAGGATAAAGACAAGAGAAATAGAAATATGACAATACTAAAGAAAGAGCTTAGAAAAGATCCGGATAATCCTTTTCACAACTTTAATATGGGAACAGAATACATGGCACTAGGTAATTATGAATGTGCATATAATTATTTTAAAAAATCCTACAGTGCTTTAAAAAATGTTAAGACGGGATACACGACTAAACTCATTGTGAGGATGATAATGTGCTTAAATCAATTAAACAAAATTGACGGTGCTTTAAGTTTGTGCAATAAGTCAATAGAGGAATATCCTAATGCAACTGATATTGTGTTTTTAAAAGGTATGCTGCATCATAGGCTTAATCAGTTTCAAGAAGCTATAGGATGTTTTAAAAAATGCATAAATATGGGAGATCCTCCACTTATAGATAGGTTTATAACAGGTGTAGGTGGGTTTAAAGCATATTATGCTATGGGAGAGGTTTATACAGATTTGAAAGATTATGATAATGCCATTATAAGCTATATAAATTCATTGAAGCTGAATCCTTTAAATAAAGTCATACTGTACAAACTATCAAATGTTTATTTTAAAAAATATGACGAAAATACCGCTATAAAAAAGATTATGTCACACTTTGATGATTCATCTGAAGCATTTGTAATTTTAAGTGACGTATTTTTTTTGAATGGCAGATATGAACAGTCGCTTAAATGTATCGATGTGGCACTAAATTCATTAAAAAATAATATAACATATTATATAAAAGGAAGAACGTTGATGTATTTGCACAGATATAATGAAGCAGTTGACTATTTTGATATGATTGACGGTGGAGAGTATTCATGTGATAGTGCTATTGACAATATCATTTGCCGATTATTAACTGGTAAAAACATCAAAAAACCAATGACAATTTTAAAAAAGGAATATAAAGAGGCATATAGAGTATGTTTTAAATTTGATTTATTGGTTAAAGAAGGTGTACTATCTCCATTAGATGAAAAAGATACTCGTATTTATACAGATATAATCTTTTTAATATTTGAAAAGATATTTGAGATTCAAGAATTTGATTTGTTTGAAAAATCATTGAATATGCTTAATATGGTTAACGATAAAGATGTACTATTGAGGCTTGGCAAACTTTATTTTCGGCATGGCGCATATAAACTTGCAGAAGAGGAATTAACGCGCTCAATGAAACTTTTTGATGTAATCGACGATGAAGGATTGATGATATTAAATGTTTTGTGCAGTCAAAAGGCAGAGAAGATTGATGCGTGATATATAAATTCTAGCGAACTAAAATCAAAATTTTTGCTTTGTCTAAGGGGTGGTGCAATGCCGACTATTATTATACAGCCATCGTCAAAGGATACGGCTTTAGAATCAGGATATCCAACAAGCAACAGAGGAAAGGATCCAAAACTTTGGATTGGAAGGTATTATATTGGTTCTTCTGGTAAATCAGTGTACAGAGCTCTGATACAATTTGACCTTGGTATATTACCGCCAGATTCACTTATTGTTGAAGCAATTTTGAAGCTTTATATTAATTATACGACAAATGATAGCATACCAGCGTATGTAACACCATTTTTAATTATCGATGAATGGGATGAAAATACTGCTACTTGGAATAATGCGCCAAATATTGATGAAACAGTATTTGGATCGACTAAAGCTATAACCAGCGAAGGGTGGTATGGATGGAATATTACGAATATAGCGAAAGGATGGATTAATGGACTTTATGCAAACAATGGAGTAATGCTTAGAACGCCGGAAATACAGAATTTAGAGACAAAAAGCTTTTATTCTAAAGATGAAAGCATTAATGTTTCGTTGAGACCAATACTACAACTGACTTATATAACAGGAACGCCGTTTACATTAAATGATAGAAGATTTGTAAAAACAAAATCGTTTTATGTATCACAAGATGAAGAAAGTTATACAGATATAAATGATTGTTCATCGTACAGTAAATTTACGTATTTTGTCTATAATACAAGTGAAAATCCCGTTATAATAAAGCTCTTGATAAGTCCTGGTGATGATGTTTGGATTGAAGACAGTGGAGAAATTGTTTTAGCTTCTGGGAAAACTGTAACATTAGTTCCCTATTTTTTTTCTCAATATACTAAATTGTCTTTTAAAAATAAAGAAATAGGGAAAGCGGCGAATATAACGGTTTGGTTTGAGGCACAAGTTTGATAAAAAAAACAGCAAAAATTAAAAAAATGCATTATAATATTTAAGTAAGAAATAAATACCTAATAAAGAGGGAAGCGTTTTAAATGAATAAAACTAAGGAAAAAATATTTAATGCGGCAATTGACATAATTTCTCAAAAAGGTTTTTACAAATCTACAATGGATGAAATCGCAGAAAAAGCGGGGGTTGCCAAAGGGACACTTTACTATCACTTTAAAAGTAAAGACGAGATTTTGATTTTCTTGATAGATGAAGGTTTGTCTCTTTTAAAAAATCAGATATTAAATAATATAAGTAATATGAAAAATTCTATTGATAAGTTAAGAGAGATAATTGTTGTGCAGTCAAATTTTTTATTTAAGTATAAAGATTTTGTGCTGATATTGTTGAGTCAGCTGTGGGGAAAAGAAGAAATTCAAAATAGCTTTAGAGAGAAAATCTACGATTATTTAAAGATTATTGAAGATATTATTGACGAAGGAATAAAAGAGAAATTGATAGAAAAATGTGATAAGAAGTTATTGTCATCAGCTTTTTTTGGCATGATAAGTTCACTAATTATTTTTCAATTTAGAAACAATGATATTATAGATCCCGAACATATTGCTGATAGCGTAATTAAATATACATTTAATGGAATCCATTATAGAGGTTGATATCTATGATGGATTTTTTCTTGACTTTTAAAATGAGAGGTACTATAATTAATTAGAACTGACCGGTCAGTATAAAAATATATTCAGGAGGGTGCCTATGTTTAAGGTGGTTGCAAATGAGCTTAAAAGGTTAGCACAAAACCGATTTATTAGGTTGGCCGTCATTGTAATTATTTTTATGCCACTATTGTACAGTTTTTTATATTTATATGCATTTTGGGATCCATATGGTAAGCTTGATAAACTTCCTGTGGCTGTTGTAAATCAAGATAAAAGTGTTGTTTATGATGGTAAGAATAAAAGTTTTGGTGATGATATTGTAAAAGAATTAAAGGACAATCATGATTTTAAATGGAATTTTGTAAACTACGATGATGGATTAAATGGCTTAAAAGGCAATAAATATTATTTTATGATAGTGATACCAGAAGATTTCTCAAAAAATATTTTAAGCGTTGACGGTAATGACATTGAAAAAGCTCATATTCAGTATATAACAAATGATAAGAAGAATTTTCTAGCAACACAGCTTGGAAATAAAGCGGTTGAAAATTTGACACAAAAAATATCTGATACAATAAGAAAGAGCTATATCGATACTGTTTTTGCAAATGTCAAGAATATGGGCAGTGGTTTAAAACAGGCTTCAGATGCGGAAAAACAATTATCAGATGGTACTAAAAAATTAAATGATGGAATGGCAAAATTAAATGATGGCATAAAAAGTGCTTTGGTAGGTTCAAATCAGCTAAAAGATGGCCTGTATCAGATGAACAGTGCCGCAAAAAGCGCATCTAATGGTGCTTCTAACTTGTCCAATGGTGCCTCTTTATTGTCCCAAAAATTAAATGAAGTTAATAAAAACAGCGACGTGATTTTAAATGGAATAAATAGTTTAAATAGCGGTTTAAATGGTATAAAAGAAGGTCTTAATACTGTAAAACAAAGCGTAGATGATTTAAAGAATGGTTCAATGGCGATTTCTAACGGCTATAATCAGATTGGTGAGAATTTATCATCGTTTTTAACTGCTATTAATTCTATGGGCAGTGGAATAAATAGCATTGAGTCTAATTTAGGAAGTGCACAGGATGCCATGAATGATTATGCAAAAGAACATCCTGAAGCTATGGCAGATGAAAATTTCAAAAAAGCGATGTTAGAGGTTTCTCAGTCAAATGCAGGGCTAAAACAGATAATTGATAGCTATAACAGTAATAAAGCTGATATAGAGAAACTAAATAATTCACTTGAAGAATTAAACAGTGCAACAAATAATTTAGAAAGTGGTTATGACAAATTATCCAGTGGTGTATCACAATTGCAGTCTGTTGCATCTCAACTTGTCAATGGTGGAAATAATTTAAGAAGTGGAATTTCAGAATACACTAATGGCATATCATTAATAAATCAGAAAATGAAGGAGATAGCAGATGGGCTCGATGAATTTAATAACGGGCTAAATAGCTTAAATCAAGGGGCTAATAAGCTGTATAATGGTTCTACAGATCTCAACAGTGGATTGTCAGTGATAGCAAATGGCGGAGACGAGCTTCAAAAGAATATGCAAAAGTTATATGACAATCAGCAGTTGCTTTACAAAAAGCTTGATGATGCATCAAAAAAAATAGAAGTGTTAAGTATTAGCGGCAAAAAAAGAGATATGATAAACGATCCAATAGTCCTTGATACAAAGAGATTAAATCCAGTTGCAAATTACGGTATTGGATTTACACCATATTTCATACCTCTATCGCTTTGGGTAGGCGCTTTAATTTTATTCTTTATAGTAGATATATACGATAGAAATGGCTATAAAGATATTAGTAACGCTTCAATTGTTATAGGCAAACTGGCAAGTTTAAGTATTCTAGGAATTTTTCAATCTATAGTTTCTGGCTTTGTGTTGATTGAAGCACTTAAGTTGCCTGTAAATAATCTATTTTATTATTATGCGATAAATGCGTTAATGTCAGTCGTATTTGTCTTTATAATCGGTTTCTTTGTCATGTTACTTGGTATGGCAGGAAAATTTTTAGCTGTTGTGCTTTTGATGTTGCAATTGACATCATCAGGTGGTGTTTTTCCTATGGAGTTGGAGCCTAAATTTTTTAATGTGCTTAATCCATATTTTCCAATGACGTATGGGACACAGGCGCTAAGAGAAGCCATATCAGGCTCAAACTACACTTTAATAATAAATGACTTACTTATTTTAGCAGGTTTTGGAATTCTATTTATGCTTTTATCAATTTTATTATCAGAAAAAGTAGGCGATACAAACAAGATCGATGAGAAATTAAGCCTATAACATCTAATAATCACATCTAAATTAAAATTTTTATAGATTTCACACAAAATTCACACAAATATTTAATAATTTTGAAACAATTACTAATTATAATATTAAAAGGGAGCATTACGAGATTACTTTAAAAGTGGCTCGTCATGCTTCTTATTTTATACAGAAGAAATTCTTAGGGAGTATTGTAAAAAGCCATATTTTACTTTAAAATAATGGAGGAATACATATGAAAATAAGAAAAGCGATAATTCCAGCAGCAGGACTTGGAACTAGGTTTTTACCTGCAACAAAAGCACAGCCAAAAGAAATGCTTCCAATAGTTGATAAGCCGACCATACAATATATTGTAGAAGAAGCCGTAAACTCGGGTATAGAAGATATACTCATAATAACAGGAAGAAACAAAAGAGCGATAGAGGACCACTTCGACAAATCTGTAGAATTAGAACTAGAATTAAAGAAAAAAGGCAAAGAAAATCTTTTAAATCTTGTTGAAGATATAACAAATATGGTGGATATACATTATATAAGGCAAAAAGAGCCAAAAGGACTTGGTCATGCCATTTATTGTGCACATACATTTGTAGGGAACGAGCCATTTGCAGTTCTTTTAGGAGACGATATAGTTGATGCGGAAGTACCCGTATTGAAGCAGATGATAGAACAGTACGAAAGATACAATTGTTCCATAATCGGCGTACAAGAGGTACCAAAGAGTGAAGTAGACAAATACGGCATAGTAGATGCCAACATGATTGATGACAGGCTGTACAGAGTAAACAACCTAGTAGAGAAGCCAAAAAAAGAAAAAGCATCGTCAAACATGGCCATACTTGGAAGGTATATAATATCGCCAAAGATATTTGATATACTAAAAAACTTAAGGCCCGGGGCAGGTGGAGAAATACAGCTTACTGATGCACTTAAAGCGCTATTGGACTATGAAGCAATATACGCATATAATTTTGAAGGGAAGAGGTATGATGTGGGCGATAGAATGGGGTTTTTAAAAGCAACTATTGAATATGCTTTAAAAAGAGATGATCTAAAAGATGATCTTCTTAAATATCTAAATGAAATAGTAAAAGCTGCCGATAAAAACGATATAGAAGTTGCATCATACAGTGAAAATAATAAACAAAAAAAAATAGGAGGGACAAAATGGAAGAAGAAATATCATTAAGAGAGTTATTGGAAATCATATGGAAAGGACGAAAGCTGATTGCGGCAATTACCATTATATCTGTATTAATAGCCGGTGTATTGAGTTTTTTTGTAATTAAACCAACGTATGAAGCATCAACAACATTAAGCGTTTCCGACGTTACACCAGAGACAGGATTTTTTGGTTCTAATACAACTGTAATTTTACCTAATCAAAATACCAATGACGAGTCTATGATACAAAGCGACACAACCGATAAAGATCTGTCGTACTTATTGTCATCTATATTGAAGTATCAAGACATGACTGTAAATACATATAAAGAAGAAGTAACGAATCCTCAAGTATTGCTGGATACAATAAAACAATTAAAGTTAGATCCGAAAAAATACACACTTGACAACTTTAAAAACGAAATTGATGTACAGGCCATAGATAATACAAATTTAATAACAATAACGGTAAAAGAGAATGATCCTAAACTAGCTGCTAAGATTGCTGACACCATAGCATCAAATTTTAAATCTTATATAATTTCAAAGAACAATACACAAACAGATAAGCTTATAAGCACAATAGAAAGTCTCATAAATTTGCAGAACACAAAGATAGAGTCAGCGACAAATGAATTAAATGGGACAGACCCAGCAGATAAGACAAAGTACGAACAAAATCAAACAAAACTAAATCTATTGAAGAATACAAGAGATATAATGATGGAGAAATACAATATGCTTCAACTTGTAAAAGCATCAAATTTGGGAGAGCAAGGCATACTTGTAACATCAAAAGCTATCGTGCCTGATAAGCCTGTATCACCAAAAAAACTATTAAATATGGCTATTGCCTTTATACTTGGCCTAATGTTAAGTGTATTTATCGTCTTTTTTATGGAATACTGGAAAAATACAAGTCCTGATGCAAAAAGTGTTAAAGATCTAAAAAATGATAATATAATTATCAGTTAAGATAAAGAATCTATGCTGTGACGCCGATTTGGTAAAACCTCTTGTATAAATTAAATAATAATGTTAAAATATATAGTAATTGAATAAGACAGTTCGAAACCATCCTGTCTATAAACAAAACTATGGAAATTGCAAAGTAGTATTTGCAGATAGGAGCACAGGTTGTGCTCTTTTTTTTGTAAATTTCTGCTTTTATATTTTGTTTTGTTTATGGAAGGATGTGAGAATGTAGAAAATTTAAGGAGGCTTTTCAATGAAAGACGAGATTTTGAAAAAACAGTATACAGTAACACAAAAATTAACCATTTCTGGTGTAGTAATGGCGATGTACCTAGTTGTAATGTATTTAACACAGAATTTTGCATTTGGACAATATCAGATAAGAATAGCAACGTCAATTTATGCATTGACAGCTATATTTCCATTTTTAATACTTCCAATGGGTTTAAGCAACATGCTAAGCAATATTTTGATGGGAAGCTTAGGCCTTCCTGATATGATTGGAGGTTTTTTTGTAGGTATTTTGACATCGTATGCTGTTTATATGATCAAGAAAAATAATTTAAATGACTGGCTTATTTCAATTCCTATAATATTATTTCCCGGTTTAATCGTACCGATTTGGCTTTCGTTTTTGCTCAAAATTCCGTATTATTTGCTGGCTATAAGTGTTACAGTAGGGCAGATCATTCCCGGAATAGTTGGCGTTATCTTAGTAAAACAGCTAAGAAGTAAAATATGATAATGGAGTGTGAGTTGTTATGTCTAGAGATAAAAAAGAACTAGATGAATTATCACAGCTTGGTAAAAAAGACACTAAATATATTTTCGATTATGATCCATCTCTGCTTGAGACATTTCCAAATAAACATCAAGAAAATGATTATTTCGTTAAGTTTAACTGTCCGGAGTTTACGAGTCTTTGCCCAAAAACTGGACAGCCGGATTTTGCAACTATATATATTTCATACGTGCCTGATAAATTAATGGTTGAAAGTAAATCTTTAAAGCTATATTTATTTAGCTTTAGAAATCATGGCGATTTTCACGAGGATTGTGTCAATATCATAATGAAGGATTTGATTAAGCTTTTAGATCCAAAATATATTGAAGTTTGGGGAAAATTTATGCCTAGAGGTGGAATATCTATTGATCCTTACTGCAATTACGGAAGACCAGGTACGAAGTGGGCGGATGTAGCGGAGAAAAGGCTTTTTTATCATGACATGTATCCGGAAAAGGTGGATAATAGGTAATTTTATTTTTATGATATAATTAAAGTATTAGTAGACATTTGAAAGGGATGAGTTGCAGATGAAAATCGGAGTTATTAGCGACACACATGGTGATTATGCATCATGGGAAAGAGCGTTTAATTATTTAAACGATGCTGATTTAATATTGCACGCAGGTGATGTACTATATCATGGACCTAGGAATGAAATTCCTTCAGGATATAATCCTA